>ERZ773181.919-NODE-919-length-27848-cov-10.403591_pt1 | contig 27848 bp, 20 predicted proteins | sample MGYA00581001_ERZ773181 | MGnify/ENA primary metagenome ERZ773181 (study PRJEB29015, sample SAMEA2737780) | human gut metagenome | biome: human gut; feature: human-associated habitat; material: faeces | place: China | collected 2012 ...
TGGACTACCTGTTTCTACACCGCGACAAGCGCACTTTTACTTCCGAAAGGCAGAAAAATCTGCTTTTCAGAGCTGCTCATATTTATTGGGAGCAGAAGTTTGCAGGTCGTGAGCCGGAGAAAGCAAGAAAAGTCGATTGTGAAATATATAAATATGTATTGTATTACTTGGAAGTGCGCCAAGTGTTTCTTGACCCGGAAATCTCGCTGAAGAAACTAAGTGGCATGATTGAAACGAACCAGACTTATTTATCCAATGTGATAAACCGCTACTTCGGCTGTCACCTGAAAGATTTACTGAACAAGTATCGGGTGGAATATGCCAAGGAACTGCTCCGTTCGGACAAATATTCACCCGAGGAGATACCCCAATATTGCGGATTCCTGTCGCGAAGCACGTTCTACGCCGCCTTCAAGAAAATGACGGGCTTATCTCCAAAAAGATATATGAAATATGAAATGAGAGCACAGCACTCAGAATCAATAAATTATGTATAACCAATTTTAGTTTTTTAAATTTATAAATTTAAAGTTTTTCTATTATGAACAAAAAGTTTTTAAGTGCAATCCTGTTCGGAGCCTTAATGGTTTCGTCAACAGGAACATTTGTGTCTTGTAAAGACTATGATGATGACATCGAGAATTTGCAAGGCCAAATCAACTCTAACAAGGATGCTATTGCAGCTTTGCAGAAACTGGTAGGAGAAGGAAAATGGGTAACCAACATCTCTCCTGTTGAAAACGGTTTCGCTGTAACCATGAGCGACGGTACTACTACCTCCATTACAGGTATCAAGGGGGCAGATGGCAAAGACGGTACTGAATGGACTATCGGTGAAGACGGTTTCTGGTACAAGGACGGTGAAAAGACCACTTCTCAAGCTATAGCAAAAGACGGAGAAGATGGTAAGCCGGGAGCTACTGCTCCTTCTCCCAAAATCGACGCCAATGGAATGTGGGTAGTTTACGAATGGGATGCCGTTAAAGGTGAATTCGTAGAAAAGACTACTGAAATCTCTGCACAAGGTACTAGTGCCTATGTTGTAAAGAAGGATGGCGTTTATGTATTGCATATCGCTGACGAAACCGGCAAGTTCCAAGAGGTGACTTTGCCTGCTACTTCTGATGCATTTGTAGTGGAAGCTCCTGCTGCTGTAGTTAAGGTTAAATTCCAAACTGCAAAGTGGCAACCTGCTGTAAAGAATACTACAGAAAAAGCAAAGAAGGCATATAAGACATTGACTGAGAAATTCACTGACCTTGCCGGTATTGCTGCAAATGCTATAGTAAAACAAGGTGGCGAATTGCCGGTATTGGTAAATCCCGCTAATGTGGAATTGACTGATAAGTTTGATTTCTCTTTGCAACTGGCTAAAGGAAAAGTTCTTGATATTGCATTGTCTAACCCTGTTAAAGGTATTGCAGACGACTGGAAAGTAAACAATGGTAGTATGTCTAGAGCCGCTAAAACAGAAGATTGCTTGTGGACATTGGACGTAGAACCTGCATACAATGAAAAAGATAAAAAATATGCAACTACTGAGAATGAAGAAGCATCTTTGGTTGTAGAAAACGAAAAGGGTACAGTTGTCAAGACTGCTTTTGCATATCAAGTTTCTGCAGACGAAGTGAAAAATAACGTTACTGTACAAGCCGGAGCTGTAACTTATGCTCCTACTATTGATTTGACAGCTGTTGATGCTAAGACTGAAAAAGCCGGTATCATCTATGCAAATGAATACAAAGGTAAAGCTATTGTAAAACTCCGCGACCAGTTGAATATTGAACAATATGGTTTGTCTTTGGACGGAAATGTATTGACTATTGCCAATATGCCTGCCAATGTATCTGACATTACTGTTAAATTGAACGTTATAGCACTTGGTTTGAATGGTTCTGCTGTTGATGAGGATATTGATGTAACAGTTAATCAGGATATTCAAGTAGCCGGTGGTTTGGAAGACAAGAATGTAACATTATCTACTGAGAAAGTTAGCGGTGCTTATACACAGAATGTTCTTTGGGATGTTGCTGACTTCCAGTTTACTACTGCAACTCAGAAGAATGCATTCTTCAAAGCTGGTAAGACAATGAGTGTTTATCTGTTGGACGAAAATGGTGACAAGCCTGAAACTGCAACATATACTTATACAACAGATGACGGTCTTGCTCAGTATAAGAGTGACGGCAAAGCAGCAGCTACATCATACAGTGACTTTGCTAAGTTCGGCTTTAGCTTGAATGCTGCAGAATATGTACCCGGAACTTATGCAATTGTATTTGAAGCAACAGACGGTGCTGCAACAATTGTGAAATCTGAAGCTACCATGATTGTTTCTAATCCGAAGGCAGAAGATATCTTCAAGTTGGTACCTGACTTTACTACAGCCAATGTATTGCAAGTTATCGGTAACTACGCTACGGTAGCTAATAAGGTGGTTTACGATTTGGAAGACGGTATCTTGGCTCCTGATTTCGCCGGTAGTGACGTAACTTATATCGACTTGGATCACAAAGCTTGGGAAGAAGCGATGGGTGCTGATACAGAAATGGGCGCAATAGACTGGATTGATGATCTAGGTCGTTTAAGCGTATACCAAAATGCTTGGAATGGTGATGATACTAAAGCTAACGAATATATGTTGAACAAGGAACGTAATATCCGTGCTACTTATACCTTGTATGGCAATGCTAAAAACACTATTGACTATGACTTCAAGGTTATTGTTAAGAGCTCGGTTTATACTGCTGATGGTTCTAACGTAACAGTAAAAGCTATTACTGGCGCCTTTGGTAAAGAAGTTAATATGACTTCTAATATCTCTGCCGTTTATGCTTTGGGTATCAACAAGGGCAAGGCTCTGACATTATTCGGAAACGCAGGCGGTTCTACTGAAAAAGATGTTACTGACTATGACGCTCCTAAGACAGATGCTGCCGGTAAGTATGTAGTGAATACTGATGCTACTCCTATCGAAATTGCGAAGGCTGACCTGATTAAATTCGGTATGACTGTTGATGCTTATACTGCATTGGGAGCAGATGATAAGTTCTTCTTGACTGTTGAAAACAATGATGTAACAGTAGGAAGTGAGAATAGTACTTTGAAAGGCTGGGAAACTATCATGACTGAGGTTAACAAGTATTATACTTATAACAACGGAACATGGGGTGACAAGGATGGTTTGTCAGCAGACGAAAAAGCTGCAAGAGACGCCAGTGCTGAAGTTGCTTTGTTCAAAGCTTACAAAGATAAGTTGGCATACGATACCAAGAAAGAAACTGTAACAACTCAAGCTAAACCGGCTTCTGATGAAATCAAGTCTGTAACATTTGCATGGGACGATACAAAATTGGCTGAGAAATTTGTGACATCAACCACAATCGGTACTGACGGTAAATTTACAGCTAAAGCAGAAGCTGACATTAAAGCATCTGATTTGGTTAATGGTAAGGCTGAGCTGAAAGTGAACATGAAGGTTACAGATAAGTGGGGCATGGTAATGACCAAGACTTATACTGTTACTATTAAAAAATAATCATACTATAAAGTAAAAGCCCGCTTCTCCTTCGTGAGAAGCGGCTTCTACCCAAAGTAGAAATTATAGACTCTTTCAAGCGGGGAAAGAAAACACTTCCTATCAACGGAATGGTTCTTTCCTCGCTTTTTTATATCAAATGATAAATAGCTGGCAGTTTGTTATTTATATGGACACTGATTGAATATTCATAAGCTGCCATTGAAAAAAGAATAATATATAATCTTGAAGATATGGTTTATATTGAAAGTGCGGAAGCTAAAAAAGAATTGGGTAGAATTGATGATATTTTAAATGAAAAACACATTCTAATCGGAGGTTTGGCTGTAAAATACTTCTATCCGGCCAGAGAGTCTAAAGACATAGATCTTGTTTGCTCTGATGCAGTCAGAAACACGATTATTCGTGAATTATATCCTACAAACGAATGGGATATTTTTGATGAGAATATGGATGAATATCGTCCTGATTACCATATAAAGAACAAGAAAAATGGCTTAATCATTTCTTTTGGTCCCAAAATAAAAGAAAGAGAACCATATGCAGATATCGATTGGGATTTATTAGTAAAAGAATACTCCATAGCATTTGAAAACAAAAGAGTAAAGTATAAAAAGATTTATATACCATCGGCAGGTGCATTAGCGTTTACCAAATTAATATCTTTTGTTAATAGAGAAACACACAAAGACATACAGGATTTGCAAGACTTTGTCGATTTAACCAATCATAAGTCGTGCGCTTTAGATGATTTATTCAACTTGATTGATAGAGTTGCCGATAAATCCAAATTACGTGAGAACTTTTGGAAGAAAATAGCATCAAAAAAAGAGTGCGCCTCAATTATTGCAAAAGGAAATATATTTAAACTGGCCGATTTTTTCACTGAAAGCAAACCGTCTCCTCAATCTAATGGCTTCGCTGATGCTACAAATAAAGTGAATATCTTAGAAGATAATCCTATTATCTTTTTTTCGCAAAAGAAACGTCCCTTAGAAGCTGATATATCAGACAATTTGAAGAATGCCGAAGAGTTCTTTTTTATGGCAAGAACAGGGGTTAACTTTTTAGGCTCTCATAAGTCTGCCGTATGTCATGCGATAGACAATGGCTGTGTGTGCAAATTTCTTATTGTGAATCAACACTCACCGGCTATCGATTATGGACAGTTAAGACCTATAGTTGATAGGAAAAATGTGCCGGTGTCATATCAGTGGCTTCAAGAAATCAAAGAATATGATAAAGGCAGAAACAGAGTGGAAATCCGTGTTCTGAATAATTTCCCTCCTTTCGGCATTGAATATTTTAAAAAGAAGGATGGCAAAAAGATAATAAATGTCAGACCCTATTTTTTGACAAATTATGAACCTGAAAAAAGGCCGCTATTAATGGTTAAAGAACACAGCGAATGGCAAAACATCTTTTATAGCGAATTTGAACAATTATGGGAAAAAGCTCAGATTTGGGGAAATACACGAGGATGGGGAAAACCCAAACGCATTGTTTTGGATGGTTCGCCGGGAGGAGGTAAAACCACTCTGCTTAGTGGAACATCACAAAGAGATATATATAATAGAGAATTTAAAGGCATAAATAAATCAGGGTACACTGTGTTTGGAAATTTAATAAATGCTTCTATAGAAGATATGAGAAGAAAAAGCGCAAACAAAAGCATCCAACCACCTGATGACTGGAAGTTGTTTTTTGAATGTGCAACAGACCGTGCCATAAAATATTATGAAGCTGCCAAACCTGATTTAATCACTTTCTATGACAGAGGAATTTTCTATTTGGAAATAATGGCTGAGAGAAATAACTGCAAAGAGATGTTGCCTGAGAAGTACTTTTCATTTATAAATGAAAATAGATACGATGATCCTATTTTTATTGTTCATCCTATTTTAGGTATCGAAATTAAACCATTGGAAGGTGATAGTAAAACAAGGGTTTTTACTGACGATGAAAGGATTGAACAAGACAAGAAAATTGTCGCATAATACAAACGTCACAGATATAGGGTTATTGAAATTCCATCACCGGATAGCCCGGATTTGATAAGAAACTTCGAAGTGGTTAACAACAGTGTCAATGACCGTCTGAGTATAATTAAAAAAGAATTAGGCTTATGAAAACACCACAATTATGGGTAACCATCGATAAACGGGGCTTTTCAAAAGAAGGTCTCAAAAAATTATTGGAATATAATATTGCAGGTATAAGAATGAATACCGGACGATGTCCGTATACATGGATTTATGAAGTGCTTGAAGAATTGAGCAGGCTAAATTATCCACTATCTCAAATTCTACTTGACATAGGAAATACAAAGCCACGGCTTCATTTAACTGAGACAAATGGTATGGAGTTGGACAATGGTTCCCTATTTTCAATTTCAGACCAAGCAAAAGATGGAGTAAATGCCATATTACCGCATAAGCGTTTTTTTGAAGAAGTTAATTTAAATGATATTGTATATTTTGGTGATGGCGAAATTGAAGCTGTAGTCGAAGGGGTTCATCAGAATACAGTAACATTACGCTCCCTTTCCGGTGGCAGACTTGGCAATCATGTTGCAATCGGCATCAAAGGAAAAGAGTTTTTTAAATTTCTTATTGATGAAAAAGAAATCGCAGAAGTAAACTCAGTCCTGCATCGTTTCCCAATCAGTCTTATTTTATCTTTTATTGAAAGCGGAGACAATCTTGTTTGGGCTAAGAAGGTCTTTCCTCACGCGGCTTCTGTCATTCCCAAAATAGAAACCGGCACGGCAGTATCTAATATTGAAAGTATATTAGCACAGTCGGACACAATATTTGTTGGACGTGGAGATCTGGGGCTCTCATTGGGTATTGAAAAAATAGGAATCATACAAAAAGAAATCATACAGAAAGCACAAAAAGCAGGTTGCAAAATATCTATTGGAACAGGAACTTTGGACTCTTTAAAATGGAGCCAAATACCTCTTCGTGCAGAAATTATTGATATTACTAATTCGTGTTTAGAAGGAATTGATTACATAGCATTAACATCCGAAACAGCAGCTTCTCAACATCCATTCAAAGTACTTGATTTCATACAGCACATATTGAATTACATCAAAGGCATTGATTAGAGGTTGACACTAAGGGGTGATTCATATGAGATACCAACGATGCCGCGGCTTTCTTTCCTGACAAGTATCGGCAAGTTCTGCCAGATAAATATTTTCTGTGAGTTGAATAACCTGCAAAATATCCGTATGTTTCCCTCAAACCTGTCAGCCATACCCCGGCTCGGCAAAGGATTTCCGTATCAGCTGACGGATTTGAAGTTTTTTGTACCTAATACGGTATCCTTTTAAGATACAAACTTTTTTAGAAAAGTTCTTTCAATACTTGCTTGTTGGCTTCATCGATTACAGCCGTATCCAACGATGACAAATAAATCATGGTCGTTCCTTCGGAATCATGTCCCATGCTTTCGCTGATGACAGACAAAGGAATACGTTTATGTTTTGCCACACTGGCCCATGAATGGCGCGCGCAGTGCATTGTCAACGGATGGGTTAGTCCCACCATCCTGCCTATATCCTTCAACCTGCGATTCATGAGAGTGATGGCATTTTTATACTGCCTTCTTTCATCCACACCGTTGTCCTTAAGAATGGGGAGCAGATAAACAGTGTGATTCCAAGAATATTTCTTCACAATATTTTCCATGCATCTCTCCCACCTGATATGGAGTAACTGCCCCGTTTTCTTCCTTTTATACGATAAAATACCCTCCGACAAATCTTCTTTATGCAAATAGGCCATATCTACAAAAGACATTCCGCGGGTATAGAAACTAAACAAAAACATATCACGCACATAATCCAAGGTAGAATTTGGAGGCAATTCCAACAATCTTATCTGCTTTATCACACTGAGGGGAAGAGCGCGCTTGATAGTTTTACACACTCCTGTATAGACGTGCTTAAAAGGATAGCGTTGCAAAGTAATTCCTTGCTCCACGCACGGTTGTATACAGCCCGAAGTATGCGCATATAGAAAGAAATAGTATTCATACTTACCCCATTCACCTTTAAATAGGTTTCATAAGCCACCATCATGTCTGAGTCCATTTCACTTAGCGACACATCCTCGCCATTCGTAAATCTCATAAAACTATTAAACGCAGTCGCATAGGTTTCACCTGTGCGAGTTTGTTCCAACTCTTTCAAATGAGTAATGTTCGTTTGCATAAAGAGTGCCAGAGACTTTTTACTTGAACACCTGTTCTTTAGGTTAATTGTAATCATCGTAATCTAATCTTTAAATTATTTTTTTGACTTAACAGCATCCGACAAAGATAAGTTGTCTGTTTTTTTATTCCTTTGCAATTAGGAAGATAAAACGATGAGGACATAAGGTATTTTATAAAATAGGATATTCTGCCATACTTGCCGAACATGCATATCTGTATCAATCCCGCTAAAAAAAAGAATCTCATTTTCTAGAATTATATTTCTTCGACCTGCCTAAAATCCCCCATTTCATCGGAAGAACGGTTAAGGGAAATAAATCTCATTTCCACTTAACCGTTCTTATTTACAGCATGATTGGCAAACTGACCTGCCATAGAAAAAAAGAAAAGTTGTTCTCCACCTTTGTGACAAAAACAAAGGCATACAAGGGGAAAAATCCGCCCCCGACTACAGGCGGTTTTGAATATCCGTGTTACTCAAATTATGTTTTTTACGCTTGATATCGGCACCGAAGTTATAGCTTACCCCGATACGGAAGCTCGTATAGGTAAAGGTATTGTTGAACTTCGCATAGAGTCCGTTGGAGTAGCTGGTCCCCTGCATATTCTTCACCAAAAAATCACTTACATTCAGGCTCAGATTCAGTTTGTTGCCCAACATACTATAACGGATACCTCCACTGGCTCCATAGGAACCTTCCCGATGACTCACCTGGTCATGACTCGGTCCGGAATAGTAACCGGAAAGACTGGCAACCAACGTTTTGGCTGTATTCAGATAGAATGTGTTACGGATATTGATGTTATAATCCCAACCGGAATTTTTAGGATGGGTTTCGGGCGCGCTGGAAGTGGTCCTGTTATACTTTAACGTGTGCTGGGCAAACGTCTGCAACCACCCCAAACGGAACGTATAAGAGTTGGTAATACCGAAAGAACGGTTTTTCATATAGTTGTCCCACAATGAGGAAAGGACATGCGTTTCCTCATTCAGCATCAGCCGCTGCGAGAATACATCAGTGGCATACGAATAGAATATAGAGAAATTCAAGTTATTCTTCAGGGTATAAGAGAGCTCTGCATTATAGCGATAACTGGGTTTCAGGTCTTCCTTTCCACGATGCTCGCTATATTTGTTTTCGTAAGTAAGGAAAGGATTCACCATATTCTGTGCCGGACGCGAAATGCGGCTGGATATATTCATATTCAACACATTATCTTCATTTGGCTTATACATCAGATAGAAAGTAGGGAACAAGCGGGTATAGTCATGCTTGTCCGTTGTCTGCTGGGACTCGGAAATGCCTGTTGTCCGGGTGTGCTCCAGACGTAGACCGGCTTTCATTGAGAAATGGGAGCCAAAGTTATGGCTATAGTCGGCATAAAGGGCATAGATTTGTTCTTTATACCGGAAAAAGTCATTTTGAGTGAAAGACACATTGGAGTTGTCATAGTTCAGACGGTTACGCGTGTCGGTAAAAGATGCTTTCGCACCTGTCGTAAAGCTGTAACTGTCACCGGGAAGGATGAAATCGAGTGCAGAAGAGATTACATCTACCGTACGGCGCTGATTCTTATCATAATTAAACTCCGAGCCGGGGATTATTTCTCCTGTCGGCAGGTGGCTTTCAGAATCAAAATCGAAGAATGTATTGGACTTGTCTTTCAGATAATCGACATCCCATATCATCTTGTGTCCTTTATCTCCCCATGACTTATCGACATGGAAGTTTACATTCACACGATTCTGTGAATAGTCCTTATCATCACGGCCGAGCATGAATGAATCGGTACGAAGTTCCTGAATGTCGTGCACTTCGGTACGGTTGTCCGTTACATTATTGGGAGCACTGTTGATATAGGTAAGTTGGGTACCTATATTCCATTGTCTGCCCATATCGATATCTATCCCTCCGTCTACATAAAAAGAAGAAAGAGAATAATCGCTTTCGGAACGGCTGCGCCATGTCTGGTCGGTATAGAAACGCCCGTTACGCTCCACATAGCCGGTTTTACCGTAAGCTCCGCTACCGTTCAGGTAAGCGGTTACGCGTTGACGATTGAACTGTAGGCTCAGGCCGCCATACCCATAGTTATATTTCTCACCATACAGATAAGAGCCGAAAGCGTTGCCTCCGATATGGTCTTTGACACGTTCCTTGAGGCGGATGTTAAGGATACCGGCATTGCCTTCGGCATCATAGCGGGCAGGAGGAGTGGTAATCACTTCTACCTTGCTAATTTGAGAAGCACTGTAGGAGCGAAGAAAATTAATGAGTTCCTCACCGGAGAGTTTGGTCTCACGGTCGTTGATATAAATCTTGATTCCTCCTTTTCCTATGATGTCGACTCCGCTTTGAGACACGCGCAAGCCGGGTACATCGTGAAGGAGATCCAATGCATTACCGCCTACGCTGGCAATAGAGTTTCCCGCATCAAAGACCACACGGTCTATCTCACGCCTGATAACGGGCTTGGCGGCTGTCACAGTCACCTCACTCATCGCTATGGACGAGTTTTTCAATACCAAACTGCCTAAATCAGTATCTTTGGATAGGGTAAGAGGCAACGACAAATCCTGATAGCCCAACAGGGTAACACGCAGTAAATAGTTCCCTTTGGGTTCTTGCAACTGGAAGCAACCATTCGTATCGGTAATCATTCCATCCTGATACATACTGTCAGTGGAGTGAAGCAATATGACGTTGGCCACTTCGACAGGAGTTCCCGTCTCATCTTTCACACATCCTGATAATCGATAAGTTTGTGCCGTGATTGTTCCCCATGTACAACATAAAAGGACAAATAGGGAAACAAGTCTTTTTCGTAATAAAGTTTTCATTCTGTAATTCGTTTTGTTTAGCACAAAGGTAACAGCAAGAAGGGGCTTAAACACACTAAATCAGGAAATAAAAAGTCTTAATCAGAGAGTATTATTTCACTGATTATCAAATAGTTTGATTTATAAAAGTCTTAAATAGGGCGAAGCGAATCTTAATGGAGACTAAATCCGTATTATGTTGCCTGCGTATTATTTATATATTCCACAATATCTCCTTTCTCATCCATTCCCAACTTCTTTCTGATTGCTGTTTTGCGAACATACACGCTAGCCACGCTCTGTTGTGTCACCACCCCGATTTCTTTTGTCGAGAAGTCGGCGCACAACAAACAGCATACCTGCTTTTCTTTCTCGGAAAGCAAGTATCCGTAAAGCGTCTCCATCCGGGAATAAAATCCGTTATAAATAGTATCGATAACCGGATAAAGATCGGCCCACACCAAAAGAGCCTCGACAGGGACTTCTTTGTTGGTAATCCCCGATATGCGGCGCAGCAAGTCCTGATTCTGCGAAGTGGGAGCAGTCGCCACCAAACGGATAATACCCAGTTGCTTCAACAGTATCTTTTTAAAGAAGGCGCTGTCATGCTCTGACTCACTCGCTTTATTCGCGTCTTCCAATAGCCGGGTAAGTGTTTCGATGCGGTCTTCGGCTTCCGCCAAACGCAGGTGTCGATTGCGAATATAAAAGAAAACACACAAACCACCCACCGCAAAGATAAATAAGAAAGTGACCAGTAACAGTTGTGTACGCTGACGGTCGATTATCAATGTATAATTCTGACATTCGAGCTTGATTTTTGTATCCATCTGTTGCTGTATGGTGCTCTGCTTGTTCCAATCTGCCAAGATAAGGGAATCGCCAAACCGTCCGGTTCTAATCGTCGAGATACTACCTTCCATAGCGTAGTCCACCACATTCTGTAATTCATAGAGCAAAAGGCGTGTACTGATGTTCACACCGGACTGCTGCTCTGCTTTCGCTTCAGCTTGCCACGCCATATCCAGATAATATGCAGCCGAATCAAGTTGCCGCAAATAAAGAAAGTTCTCAACCAGGATTGCATGGGTGACAGCCATCTTTTCACGATATACCGGCATCAACTCCCAAACACGGCGGATTAGTGCATTTGATTTCTCCACCTTCTCGGAACGCATCAGGTTAGAAGCATAGTTCCGCATATAATGGCATAAATATGCTGTATCTTTATTGGCTTCAGCCATCGCAATGCTCTTCTCATAATAATAAGTGCAAGAGTCATCGCCAACCAGCCCAAGATTAATGGCGAGAAAATAGAACATTCCTGCCAAAGCAGGGGAAGTAGTGTCAGGGGAATAAGCCAAGGCCTCTTTCACATGGCTGGCCACCTCACGGTAATCTCTGCGAAGCTCGTAAACAATATTCGCCTTATAATAAAGCAGGTCGCGGACATTGACGGAGTCATTGGCTTGCTTTGCCTGTGCCACTCCGCTATCCAGCTCTGCAATGGCATCATCCAGCCGGTCTATCCATTTCAGATAGTTCGCCTTCAGGATATAACCTTTCATCACTTTCTCTCGGTCGCCATGTTTGCGGAAGTAATCCACCGCTTTAGGCAATAAAGAATCTTCTGTCATCGATATATTTCTCGCGCTATGGACCATCGCTTTTATCCATACATAACTCATCAGTTCTTCTTCCGAGAAGTCGGCCAAATGTTCTTGCTGTTGCGCAAGCAGAGACAGGACACTATCAGGATAATCCGTCATCAATGAATCGGCGCGTTGCAGCAAAGCACGGTGATTGGACGGACGACATCCGGCAACAGACAGTAATATGATAATAATTCCCCAAAGAAAAGGTAATTTCTTCATGATATAAATGACAAAGTTATGCTACAAAGATACAAGATTTAAACAAAAACGCATGGTTATTCCTTATAAAGAATTATATTTGTAAACGAACTCTACAAACCCCATATCTGTTATGAAAAGGATAGGATTCATATATTGGCTGACAGGGTTCTGCGTACTCTGTTCCTGCAACTCGAAAGCGGAAAACGATGCGCAACAATCCGCTATCTTCGAAGACCGGGATTCCATTGCCGAAACTCCTGCCGAAATTATGGTGAAAGAACTGGCCGCCGAAGATATAAAAATAGAAAAAGAGCTGCTTTATGACAAGCATACTTTAAAAGATATCTACCCTTATAAGGATACAACACGCTGCTTTCAATGGGAAAAGATAAAAGAAAGGTTAGCTTTGTTGGAAAATATCCGGCAGAAACCATCACAATGGTGTATCCTTCAGAATTATAAGAACCGGAATGGAGAAGCTCCGCTGGTCAAGAATTTTAAGCGGGATGCTTATAAACGTGTGGCTGATACTTTAGGGGTGGAACGATATCAGGGAGTACCGTTATATGAGCTCAATGATACACTCACTCCGGTACGTTATGGACTGGATGGGTTGCTGACGCGCCATCTGGGTACAAAAGGAAAGTTTACGAAAGTCACACCTGTATATATAGGAGGAGAATGGTATGCACCTACCAAATATGTGAAACTCATTCCCGATACTGTCGTTTTTGATAAAGCTATCTTTGTAGACCGCCATAACCAGAATATCACGACTCTGGAACGAAAGAAAGAGGGGGAATGGTTGGTACGCAGCATGAATCCGGCAACGACAGGGCAACGGCGGCCGCCCTATGCACAGCCCACACCATTGGGTATGTTTGTCTTGCAAGAAAAGAAGCCAAAAATGATTTTCCTCAAAGACGGTTCCACCGCAACCGGAGGGTTTGCTCCTTATGCCAACCGCTTCAACAATGGTGGCTATATTCATGGTGTGCCCACCAATGCACCGGCGAAAGGTATTATCGAATATAGCTATACGTTAGGAACGACACCCCGTTCGCACATGTGCGTGCGCAACGCAACATCACATGCCAAGTTTATTTTTGACTGGGCACCTGTTAATGAGACAATTATATTTGTTTTGGAATAGAAATGTGCGTAACTTTGCACCCATTATTTAGTTTTCACCTATGTACAAAGCTTTTTTATTTCTATTCCTATTTCTTTTCCCATTCAGTAACGTATCTACTCGGACGTCTGTCTCCGAGGAGATGACAGATATGGTCATTCCTGAAAACGAACTAACGGATGGCGAAGTTTTATTTGAAGAAATGAATTTGGGAGGAATTGTAAACTTTCCGGCATTCCGACAAGCTGTGCAAGGTTACAACAAAATAGAACAGAAAAAGAAGCCCGTATTAACTCTTATCGACTTCACCAAACCATCGACCGAAAAACGTCTGTTTGTTTTCGATATGAAAGAAAGAAAGCTACTTTACTCATCGGTAGTCGCACACGGCAAAAACAGTGGGGAAAACTATGCCACTTCTTTCTCCAATGCGGTCGGCTCATATAAGAGCTCACTCGGTTTCTATCTCACCGGAAGCACTTACCGGGGAAAGAACGGTTATTCATTATTATTGGATGGACTGGAAAAAGGAATTAACGACTGCGCACGCGAGCGTGCCATTGTAGTACATGGTGCTGCTTATGCCAATCCTTCCGTATGCAGGGGCGGGAGATTAGGAAGAAGTTTCGGATGTCCGGCATTGCCGCAGGCACTTACCAAACCGATCATTAATACAATTAAGGGAGGCAGTGTGCTCTTTATCTATGCCAACAATAAAGAGTATATGGCAAAAAGCACTATTTTATCGTCTCTACAACCGCAGGAGTTATTCTCCGAAACTCGAAAAACGACGAACCGGGCATCTTCTTTCTAGAATAAAAAGTCCTTTTCTATTTCTTTTCCTTCCTTTTTTCCATAAAAACTAAAAGGAAAACACACATTAAGTCATACTCAAATGGAATTATCCAATCAAAAAAGACGGAAACAAGTGATAATTCTATCAAATGTTCATTCCGCCAATCAACGAGAATCGCTTAAAAATTTCCATCATGCATCCTTATCCGAATTAGAGGATTTATTTGTACTTTTGCTCGCAAACAAAAACACTCAACAGTTATGGTGCTCAATTATATTTGGATTGCCTTCTTCCTAATCGCCTTTGCAGTTGCATTGGTAAGACTTGTTTTTCTAGGAGATACCCAGGTCTTCCCCGAGATTATCAATTCAACCTTCAGTTCTTCCAAAACTGCATTCGAGATTTCATTGGGATTGACCGGCGTGCTTTCACTCTGGCTCGGAATTATGAAGATAGGCGAGAAAGGGGGAGTCATTGCTTTGTTCTCTAAATTGTTGAGCCCTCTGTTTTGCAAACTTTTTCCGGAGATTCCCAAAGGGCATCCGGTGACCGGGAGCATTTTTATGAATCTGGCGGCAAATATGCTGGGATTGGACAATGCTGCCACACCGTTAGGTTTGAAAGCGATGGAAGGCTTACAGGAACTAAACCCAAAGAAAGACACAGCCACTAATCCGATGATTATGTTTCTGGTCTTAAATACCTCCGGGCTGACACTCATTCCGATCAGCATCATGGTATATCGTGCCCAACTGGGGGCAGCTCAACCGACTGATATTTTTGTACCCATTCTTCTTGCCACTTTCTTCTCAACGCTTGCCGGAATTATCACTGTCAGCATTTACCAGAAAATAAACTTGCTTAACCGCACTATCTTGTTATTTCTGGGAGGAATAAGCCTTTTGGTAGCAGGTATCATCTATTTCTTCAATACTCTTTCCCGAACACAGATTGATATTTATTCCACCACCACTGCCAACGTCTTCTTATTCTTGATAATTATCGGTTTCATCATAGCAGGAATGAAAAAGAAAATCAACGTATATGATGCTTTCGTAGAAGGAGCAAAAGAAGGATTCAGTACCGCTGTACGCATCATCCCATATCTGGTTGCAATCTTGGTTGCAATTGGTGTTTTCCGTGCTTCCGGTGCGATGGATTATCTGATTGACGGCATCGAAGGTGCAGTCAAACTATGCGGCATCAACAGCGATTTTGTGGGCGGACTGCCTACTGCCTTAATGAAACCGTTAAGCGGAAGCGGGGCCAGAGGACTTATGGTAGATGCCATGACGACTTACGGTCCGGACTCCTTCGTCGGGCGTCTGGCGTGTATCTTTCAAGGCTCTACTGATACTACCTTTTATATCCTCGCTGTCTACTTTGGCAGTGTAGGTATCGTAAAAACCCGCCATGCGGTGCCTTGCGGACTGTTGGCAGACCTGGCAGGAGTGATTGCGGCTATCTTTATTTGCTACCTTTTCTTTGGATAAAAGAGGATTATCAGAATACTTTATCTATCTTTGCCCGTCTTTAAAAATGAGAAAAGTATGATTAGTTATCAGACAGAAGGCATTGAAATGCCTGCCATCAAGAAAAGGGAAACTACAGAATGGATAAAAAAGGTTGCTGCCGACTATGGAAAAAGAGTCGGTGAAATAGCTTATATCTTCTGCTCGGATGAAAAGATTCTGGAAGTAAACCGCCAATATTTACAACATGATTATTATACGGATATCATTACTTTCGACTATTGTGCCGGTAACCGTCTTTCGGGCGATTTATTCATCAGCCTGGATACTGTCCGCACGAATGCAGAGCAATTCAACCAACCGTATGAGCGGGAGCTTCACCGCGTCATTATACATGGTATCCTGCATCTCTGCGGCATCAATGACAAGGGTCCCGGAGAACGCGAAATAATGGAAGCAGCAGAAAACAAAGCATTGGAAATGCTGAGTATCTGAACCGCTTCTTCCATTAATATATCAAGCACTCCCTGTCACCGGATGCTGTCTTCTCCGATTTTCAAACTCTGCATACGTTTTGAACCACCTAAGTCGTTTCATTAGCCGGACTATGCATTTCCATCCTTTCGGTTATGCCTGTCTGTAAGTCGGATTACTACAGACTTCCACAGTGGACTGTATAGTCTGTTACAGTAGACCGTACAGTCCACCGTAGCAGACTGTACGGTCTGCTGCAATGGACTGTAATAATCTTCCGTTTAAAAGCCTTTGACTGACCCTAAAAAACGGCTTATCCTTCCCTTGGTCGGTGAGTATGAAATGTCGAATCCCCAAAAAAACAATGTGCCCCGAAATACATCGCTCCCAAACAGAGAACTTCAATAAGAAAACACTCGATTCCTGACAAAATAATCCCTCGATTCTCTTTTTTATCATCCTTTTTCCTCTCTCTATCATTTTCTAACAATCCCTCAACCTACTTTCTGACAACTTTTTAGTAATTTTGCCACGGTAAAAAGAAATAAATCAATGGATTTTAAGTACGACGTAATTGTAATTGGTGCCGGACATGCCGGTTGCGAAGCAGCCGCTGCCGCAGCGAATCTGGGTTCAAAGACTTGCCTTATCACGATGGATATGAATAAGATTGGGCAAATGAGTTGCAACCCGGCTGTGGGAGGCATCGCAAAAGGACAAATCGTAAGAGAGATAGATGCGCTGGGAGGATACATGGGAATTGTAACCGACCGCACTGCTATCCAGTTCCGCATGCTCAACCGCTCAAAAGGACCTGCCATGTGGAGTCCGCGTGCGCAGTGCGACCGCGGTAAATTTATCTGGGCATGGCGTGAAATATTAGAGAACACACCCAATCTGCATATCTGGCAAGATACAGTAGAGGAGTTGATAGTCGAAAATGGTGAAGTAACCGGACTGGTCACTTGCTGGGGAGTTACATTCCATGCAAAATGTATCGTGCTGACCGCAGGAACTTTCCTGAACGGGCTGATGCATATCGGCCGCAAAAAGCTGGCGGGAGGACGAATCGCCGAACCTGCTTCTTACCATTTGACCGAGTCTATCACTCGTCACGGAATCATTGCAGGACGAATGAAGACCGGTACTCCTGTTCGTATTGACGGTCGCAGCGTACACTATGAACTGATGGAAACACAAGACGGAGAAAATGACTTTCACCGTTTCTCTTTCATGAGCGAACCGCGCAAGCTGAAACAACTGCAATGCTGGACTTGCTTTACAAATGAAGAAGTACACAAGATTTTGCGTGAAGGACTCCCCGACTCTCCCCTTTTCAACGGACAAATTCAGAGTATCGGGCCTCGCTATTGCCCCAGTATAGAAACAAAAATCGTAACCTTCCCGGATAAAGAACAGCATCAGCTTTTCTTGGAACCCGAAGGCGAGACAACGCAAGAACTTTACCTCAATGGCTTCTCTTCTTCTCTGCCAATGGATATCCAACTTGCGGCCTTGAAGAAGGTACCGGCTTTCAAAGACCTGGTTGTTTATCGCCCCGGTTATGCCATCGAATATGATTACTTCGACCCTACCCAACTGCAACACACGTTGGAATCGAAAGTAATCAAGAACTTGTTCTTTGCCGGACAAGTGAACGGAACGACCGGTTACGAAGAAGCCGGAGGACAAGGTATCATTGCCGGCATCAATGCACACATCAACTGCCACGGTGGAGAACCATTCACCTTAGCACGAGACGAAGCTTATATCGGTGTATTGATTGACGACCTCGTGACAAAAGGTGTCGACGAACCCTATCGTATGTTTACCTCACGTGCCGAATATCGCATCCTGCTCCGTCAGGATGATGCCGATATGCGTCTGACCGAACGGGCATATAAACTGGGACTTGTCAAACAAGACCGCTATGAGCATCTGTGCAGTAAACGTGAAGCGGTAAACTCCATCATTGATTTTACCAGGAAGTTCTCCATCAAAGCAGCACTCATCAATGACGCTTTGGAACATTTGGGAACCGCCCGCCTCACTCACGGATGCAAATTAATAGACTTGATAAACCGCCCGCAAATAACAATAGAAAGTATTGCCGAACATATCCCCGCGTTCAAAGAAATGCTGAATAATATAACCGACCGCAAAGAAGAGATAATCGAAGCAGCCGAAGTTCTTATCAAGTATCAGGGATATATCGACCGTGAGCGAATGATTGCCGACAAGATTCACCGCCTGGAAGCTATCCGCATAAAAGGCAAGTTTGATTATAATTCGCTGAACTCGCTTTCTACCGAGGCCCGTCAGAAATTAATAAAGATAGACCCTGAAACATTGGCGCAAGCCAGCCGCATCCCGGGAGTTTCGCCCAGCGATATCAATGTTCTGCTGGTGCTTCTCGGAAGATAAAAAGGCAATGTTTCACGTGAAACAAGTTATTTAATTATTAAACAATAAAACGCTGGTTATGAGCAAAGAAACGCTATTAGCTAATTTAAGAGAAATACCTGATTTTCCTATCCCGGGTATTTTATTCTATGATGTCACTACACTGTTCAAGAGTGCCGAGTGCATGCAGGAAATGTTGGACACATTATATGAGATGTACAAGGATAAAGGTATCACCAAAGTGGTGGGTATCGAATCACGAGGATTCATCATGGGCGGTGCTTTAGCAGCACGTTTAGGTGCAGGTTTTGTAATGGCACGCAAGCCCGGCAAGCTCCCTGCTGAAGTTCTGGAGGAAACATACGCCAAAGAATACGGCACCGATACCATCCAAATACACAAGGATGCCATCAGTGAAGAGGATGTTGTTTTGCTGCACGACGATTTATTGGCTACAGGCGGAACAATGGCAGCCACCCACCGCTTGGTACAAAAATGTGGTGCCAAGAAAGCATATATCAATTTCATTATAGAATTAAAAGGACTGAACGGGAGAAAGGCATTTCCTGCCGATATCACAGTGGATACACTGCTGCAATTATAAACTTCGCCTGCAGTCGAAAAATGTACCTTTGGGGGTGTGTCAAAACCAAACCGGTCTATCCCATCGTCAGCTGTAGAGGCAGGGGTTGCCTGCCCGAAGACACAAAGCAAACTGTTTTCGGGCGAGCGAACCTCACCCCTACGAACCAAACGACAGTATTATCCAGGTTTTGACACAACCCCATATTCCGAATAATGTATCCGCGAATATCTGCAAATAACCAAACATTACCCCTACAACCAAAGATAGTATATAAACCTTTGGAGCAGACGTATGAAATCCGTCTTTATCCCAAAACAATAACATTGTAACAATATGGAGAAAAAAGAAGAGATTAGCACCAATGAATATCTGAGAGGAATTGTTCTCAACCTTCCCGAAAGCCCCGGCATTTATCAATATCTGAACGCCGAGGGAACAATTATCTACGTTGGAAAAGCCAAGAATTTAAAGCGCAGAGTCTCTTCTTATTTCAACAGAGAACATCCCAATGGAAAGACACGAGTATTGGTCAGCAAGATTGCAGACATCCGTTATATCGTAGTAAAAACGGAAGAGGATGCCCTCTTACTCGAAAATAACCTAATCAAGAAATACCGTCCGCGTTACAACGTTATGCTGAAGGATGACAAAACCTACCCTTCTATCTGCGTAAGTAACGAATACTTTCCCCGCATCTTCAAGACACGTAAAATTATACGTAACGGCTCCGGCTATTACGGCCCGTACAGTCATGTTCCATCGATGTATGCCGTACTCGATTTGATTAAAAAGCTCTATCCTATCCGTACCTGCAAATTAAATCTTACCCCGGAGAATATCAATGCCGGGAAGTTTGATGTCTGCCTGGAATATCATATAAAGAATTGTAAAGGGCCGTGCATAGGACGCCAATCTCACGAAGACTATATGAAAGATATCCGTGAAATCAAAGAGATTTTAAAAGGCGATACACAGATTGTAAGTGACCTGCTCATGGAAGAGATGCAAGCCCTGGCTTCCGAAATGAAATTTGAGGAAGCGCAAAAGATAAAGGAAAAGTATGACCTCATAGAAACCTATCGTTCCAAAAGCGAGGTTGTCAATTCCATCATTCATAATGTCGATGTATTTTCCATTGAAATGGATGAAAACTCGGCTTACATCAATTACCTCCACATTACCAACGGCTGCATAAACCAAGCCTTCACATTCGAATATAAAAAGCGTTTGAACGAAACCAAAGAAGAGCTTTTGCAACTGGGAATCGTAGAAATGAGAGAACGATACAATAGTACTTCACGCGAAATTATCGTTCCTTTCGAGGTGGATATGGAGATGAACAATGTAACTTTCACCATTCCCCAAAGAGGTGAGAAGAAACACTTGCTCGATCTATCCGTCATGAATGTAAAACAATATAAAGTAGACCGCCTGAAACAAGCGGACAAGCTGAATCCCGAGCAAAAGAAAGTACGCATCCTGAAAGAAATACAAGACCAGCTCCACATGGAGAAAATGCCCGCCCACATCGAATGTTTTGATAATTCCAACATCCAAGGCTCGAATGCCGTAGCCGCCTGCGTGGTATTCAAAATGGGTAAGCCCAGCAAACAAGACTATCGCAAATTTAATATTAAAACCGTAGAAGGACCCGATGATTATGCCTCCATGAAGGAAGTTGTCCGACGCCGCTACACACGCCTTATCGAAGAAGGTTCTCCCCTGCCCGACCTCATCATCACCGATGGTGGAAAAGGACAAATGGAGGTCGTTCGTGAAGTTATCGAGGACGAACTTCATCTGCGTATTCCCATTGCCGGACTTGCCAAAGACCGCAGACACCGCACTTCGGAACTGCTTTACGGATTTCCTCCGCTTACCATCGGCATTAAACAAAGCACACCGTTATTTCATCTTCTAGAGAATATACAAGACGAAGTGCACCGATTTGCCATCACTTTCCATCGCGACAAACGAAGCAAGAGTCAGGTAGCCTCTGCCCTGGACAGTATTCCGGGAATCGGCGAGAAGCGCAAAGCCGCCCTTCTGAAAACGTTTAAGAGTGTGGCACGCATAAAAAAAGCAACACTGGAAGAAATAGCCGCCGTAGTGGGCGAAGCTGCCGCTAAAAATATCAAAGAAAGCCTTACAGAATAGAAGGGATTTTTCTACCTTTGCATATATACTATCTGCAAAAAACGATAAAAAATAAAATATGAGAATAGTTATACAACGAGTAAGCCATGCATCCGTCACCATCGACGGGGTCTGCAAGTCGGCCATAGAAAAAGGATTAATGATATTAGTAGGTATTGAAGAAGCTGATAATCAAGAAGATGCAGACTGGCTATGTAAAAAGGTAATCGGCTTGAGAGTATTTGATGATGAAAATGGAGTAATGAATAAGTCCATTCTGGAAGCAGAAGGTAATATATTGGTTATCAGTCAATTTACATTATTCGCCTCCTACAAGAAGGGCAATCGCCCCTCTTACATCCGTGCTGCACGACCGGAAACAGCTATTCCCTTATATGAATACTTCTGTAATGAACTCAGTATCGCTCTTGGACGCGAAGTGGGTACAGGAGAATTCGGAGCCGACATGAAAGTCGAACTTCTGAACAACGGCCCTGTTACTATATGTATGGACTCAAAAAACAAAGAATAATATGACACTGGAAGAAGCACAGAAAGAAGTAGACCGCTGGATTAAAACATACGGCGTGCGCTACTTCAGCGAACTGACCAATATGGCCGTACTGACTGAAGAAGTGGGTGAACTGGCACGTATCATGGCACGTAAATATGGTGACCAATCCTTCAAGGAGGGCGAAAAATGCAACCTTGCAGACGAAATGGCCGATGTGCTTTGGGTACTCCTCTGCCTCGCCAACCAGACAGGTGTAGACCTGACGGAAGCCTTTCATCGGAATCTCGAAAAGAAAACAAACCGAGACAAAGACAGACATAAAAACAACCCCAAATTATAAAGAATTATGGAACATAACCACGATTGTAGCCACAGTCACGAGCATGGTCACGAACATGAGGATGCTCACGACAAGTATATGGAAGCACTTGCCAAATACAACACCCATCTGAATGATGAAGATGTAAAAGCAAAAGTTACCCATTTCATCGAAGAGCATTTGGCTGAAAACAATACACCGGAAGTTAAGAAATTCCTCTTCCACTGCATTGATCTCACCACATTAAAATGTACCGACTCGGAAGAAAGCGTAATGAAATTTACCGAAAAGGTAAACGATTTCGTTGACAAATATCCCGATTTGAGCAATGTAGCCGCCATTTGTGTTTACCCCAATATGGCAGAGATAGTAAACGACACGCTGGAAGCCGATAACGTAAATATTGCCTGTGTATCGGGGGGATTTCCCTCTTCACAAACATTCATTGAAGTGAAAGTGGCAGAAACTGCCATGGCTATTCATAGCGGTGCAGACGAAATAGACATTGTCATCTCGGTCGGCAAGTTCCTGACCGGTGACTATGAAGGAATGTGCGATGAAATCGAAGAATTAAAAGCAGTCTGCGGAGACAAGCACTTGAAAGTAATTCTGGAAACAGGAGCACTCGGAAATGCTTCCAACATTAAGAAAGCATCTATTTTATCGATGTATTCGGGCGCAGACTTCATCAAAACTTCTACCGGTAAAGAAAATCCTGCCGCGACCCCCGAAGCTGCCTATGTGATGTGTGAAGCCATCAAAGAATACTATATGGTTACCGGCAGAAAAGTCGGCTTTAAACCTGCCGGAGGCATCAATACCGTGCACGACGCATTGGTTTACTACACTATCGTAAAAGAAATATTGGGCGAAGAATGGTTAACCAATGAATTATTCCGCTTAGGAACAAGCCGTCTGGCTAATCTGCTCCTCTCCGAAATTGTTGGTCAGGAAACTAAATTCTTCTAATCACTACACCATACAACTATTACAACCGATTCCATCGCTGTGAGAAGCAATTCCACGACGATGGAATTGTTTTTATACCAATAAAAGGATAAACAGGAAGTTATTTCTTACGTTCTATCACGTAATCAATATAAGCAGTCAAAGCATCTTTAATGGTTGTATCAGCAGTAGAAGGAAGCAAATCCAATGCTTTATTACGATAATCCACCATCACCTGTCTGGCATACTCTATACCGCCATTCTTTTTCACATAATCGATGAAGAGGGATATTTCTGCATCTGTAGCATCCAAGGATTTAATGCGAAACGCCAATTGGCACATCTTCTCATCACCCAAAGTATTCAGCACATGCAATGCCGGCAATGTCAACTTACCTTCGCTCATATCATTGCCTGTCGGCTTACCTATCTCACCGGAAGAGTAATAATCGAAAATATCATCCTTAATCTGGAAAGCAATCCCAATCATCTCACCGAATAACCGCGCATTTTGCACCATTTCATCGGAAGAGTTGACAGCTACTGCCCCGGCTTCGGCACTGGCTGTAAAGAGTGCGGCTGTTTTCTTACGAATCACATCATAATAGACTTCTTCAGAAAATTCAGAAGCATTGATATTAGTCAATTGGATAATCTCACCTTCGGCAAGATTCTGCCCAAGCCGTGCCACCAAATCGACAATACGGATAGAACCTGTCATGGCAGAATGTTTCAGACTGGTAGCCAACATATAGTCTCCCACCAACACAGACACCTTATTATTATAAATAGCATTTACCGATGACTGTCCGCGGCGTTTATCACTTTCGTCCACCACATCGTCATGCACCAGACTTGCTGTATGAAGCAACTCCAATGAAAGAGCAGCATGAAGTGCAGAATAATTGATTTCACCGAATAATTTGGCCATCAGCAATGTCAGAATAGGACGCATCATCTTGCCATTCCTCTGCTTAATATAGGTCAATACCTCACTAAGTAAAGGATTGGAACTTTGAAGCGAAGCGTCAAACAAGGATTTGAACTCTTCAAACTCCTTAACAATAGGCAATCTGATTTGCTGTAACTTGTCCATACAGGTTAATTTGAGCACAAAAGTAGTAATAAAACGCGGAATACGGTATTTTTTTGTACTTTTACCATGAAAAAACTAAAGATTTTTAAGAATGGACAAACTTTTTCTGCTGGATGCATACGCATTAATATATCGCGCATACTACGCTTTCATCAAAAGCCCGCGCATTAACTCCAAGGGTTTCAACACTTCAGCCGTACTCGGCTTTGTCAATACACTGGAAGACGTATTGAAGAAAGAAACCCCAACGCACATTGGTGTGGCATTCGACCCTGCCGGACCTACTTTCCGCCACGAGGCATACGAACAATACAAGGCTCAGCGCGAAGAAACGCCCGAAGCAATCCGTTTGTCCGTACCTATCATAAAAGACATTATCCGCGCTTACCGCATTCCCATTCTGGAAGTGCCGGGCTATGAAGCCGATGATGTAATCGGTACACTTGCCACCGAAGCCGGACGGCGCGGTATCACTACCTATATGATGACTCCCGACAAGGATTATGGTCAACTGGTGAGTGACAATGTATTTATGTACCGACCCAAATATGGTGACAAGGAATTTGAGGTGATGGGTATCGAGCAGATAAAGGCAAAGTTTGACATTCAGTCACCTGCTCAGGTCATTGATATGTTGGGACTGATGGGCGACTCGTCCGACAACATTCCCGGTTGTCCGGGTGTAGGCGAAAAAACGGCACAGAAGCTCATTGCCCAATATGGCAGCATCGAAAACCTACTCTCCCACACAGATGAGTTGAAAGGGGCATTGAAAACAAAAGTGGAAACTAATCGAAAAATGATTGAGTTCTCCAAATTCTTGGCGACTATTAAAATTGATGTCCCCATTACATTGAACATGGATGAACTGAAACGCGAAGAACCCGACGAAGAGGAACTTCGGAAGATTTTTGAAGAGATGGAATTCCGCACGCTCATCGACCGCGTTTTTAATCGTGAAAAGAAAACGGCTTCGGCAGGTGCGACTTCAATGTCACACGACAAAGCACAAGGCTCACTTTTCGGTGACCAGCCTTCACTATTTGACCAACCGAGCACTTCACCATCTTCACAGGCTTCATCACAAGGCAATCTCTTTGCAGAATTTGAAGACGAGAATACAGGAAACGGAAATTATTCAAATCTCGCATGTTTAGAAAATTCAAAATACGACTATCAACTTATTGATACAGAAGAAAAAAGAACCGAATTAATACAAAAGTTGCTTACAAAAGAAACTTTCAGTCTAGACACGGAAACAACAGGAACCGATCCCATCACCGCAAAACTGGTAGGAATGAGTTTCAGCTACACCGAAAACCAAGCTTTCTATGTCCCCGTTCCCGCCGAACAAAACGAAGCACAAAAAATTGTTAATGAGTTCCGACCGGTATTTGAAAAAGCAGGAGTATTGAAAGTGGGACAAAATATCAAGTACGATATGCTGGTGCTAGGCAACTACGGAGTAGAGGTTTGCGGTCCGCTGTTCGACACTATGGTAGCACACTATGTGCTGCAACCCGAACTGCGCCATAACATGGACTACCTTGCCGAAATCTACCTGCATTACCAGACGATTCATATAGAAGAACTTATCGGACCTAAAGGCAAAGGACAGAAAAATATGCGCGACCTCCCTCCCGAAGCTATATATAAGTACGCGTGCGAGGATGCCGATGTCACCTTAAAGCTAAAGCATGCACTGGAAAAGGAACTGAAAGAGCAAGGAGCCGAAAAACTCTTTTACGAAATAGAGATGCCCCTAGTCCCCGTCCTCGTCTATATGGAAAGAAATGGCGTGCGTGTAGACACGGAAGCACTGAAACAAACCTCGGAACATTTCACAGCCCGCATGAATCAAATAGAAGAAGAAGTACATCAATTGGCAGGGACAGAGTTCAACATTGCATCGCCCAAACAAGTGGGGGAAGTCTTGTTTGACAAGCTACGCATCGTAGAAAAAGCCAAAAAGACAAAGACCGGCCAATACGTGACCAGCGAAGAAGTATTGGAAAGCTTGCGCGGAAAGCATGAAATAGTGGGCAAGATTCTTGAACATCGAGGGCTGAAGAAACTACTCGGAACTTATATCGATGCCCTACCCCTTCTTATTAATCCGGCAACGGGCAAGATACACACGTCCTTCAACCAGACCGTGACCGCCACAGGACGCCTCAGTTCGAGCAATCCGAACCTGCAAAACATCCCTATCCGCAACGAAGACGGCAAAGAAATCCGCAAGGCATTTATCCCGGAAGACGGATGCGAGTTCTTCTCTGCCGACTATTCTCAGATAGAGCTCCGCATCATGGCCCACTTAAGCGGTGACAAAAACATGATAGAAGCTTTCCGCGAAGGAGACGACATCCATGCCGCTACAGCCGCCAAAGTATATAAAATAGCCATCGAGGATGTGACACGCGAGCAACGCAGCAAGGCCAAAACCGCCAACTTCGGTATTATCTATGGCATATCGGTATTCGGATTGGCAGAACGCATGAATGTCCCCCGTCAGGAAGCCAAAGAACTGATAGACGGCTATTTCGATACCTATCCGCAGATCAAGGAATATATGGACAAGAGCATCGAACGCGCACGTGCCAACGGTTACATCGAAACTATTTTCGGCCGTAAACGCTTCCTGCCGGACATCAATTCACGCAATGCCGTAGTACGCGGATATGCTGAACGGAATGCCATAAACGCTCCCATTCAGGGAAGTGCAGCCGACATTATCAAAGTAGCCATGGTTAAAATATTCCAACGCTTTCAATCTGAAAGTATACGCTCTAAAATGATACTTCAGGTGCACGATGAATTAAACTTCAGTGTTGTGCCCGAAGAGAAGGAAAAAGTACAGCAAATCGTAATGGAAGAAATGGAAAAAGCCTATCTGATGCAAGTGCCTCTAAAAGCAGACTGTGGCTGGGGAAACAATTGGTTGGAAGCACATTAAAAAGAACATATAATCACTAACACGCTATATATAAATATATTAAAGGAGACCAGCAGTTGGTCTCCTTCCTTTATCTGCCTATTCTGATTGTATACTCAAAAATCTATTTATCCTCTTTCCCTAAAGAATCTCCGGTCTGCCAGTCCAAAGATAAACAACCGCCATTCACCCACTATTCCTCTGTTATTCAAGATAAATACATAAACTCCTTTCTCTCTCTTTAAATACATTCTGTTACATATTGAAAGCACCTAATTCTTAATATTTGTTTATTTAGTGACATATTGCAAAAATATCATCTTTTTATTGCAGGTTTGTTAGGTATTTCAATTTCTTTTTGTACATTTGCACCGCTTTTGAAAACAATATGAAAGTAACAATCTAATATACTGATATCATGAAGAAAATTATTTTTTTGAAAGGAATGCTCTCTGTAGTAATGTTGTTTATTGCCAGCCTTACAATTTCCGCAGCAAAGCCGGGCGACAACCTGGTTCACAACACTGAAGAAGTAAACGGAGTAACCTGTTGGCGGAATTAATTTAGTGCATACTTAATTCTGCCAATGGGCTTGTCG
>ERZ773181.923-NODE-923-length-27792-cov-5.715218_pt1 | contig 27792 bp, 25 predicted proteins | sample MGYA00581001_ERZ773181 | MGnify/ENA primary metagenome ERZ773181 (study PRJEB29015, sample SAMEA2737780) | human gut metagenome | biome: human gut; feature: human-associated habitat; material: faeces | place: China | collected 2012 ...
ATCGTTTTTATGATAACCTTCCCAGTCAAATTCTGTTATACTCTCACCACAATAGTTTTTATAGCATCCCAACCACTAGATATGTCTGATAATTCTATGTAATCATCTCCTGAAACAACATAATTTGTACCATATCTTTTATTTAAAATTTCTGTCAATAAAGGGTAATAACATTTTGCTATTTTTCCATCTCTCAAAAATCTGCAAAATCTTCCAATACATTTTTTACTTACTTTATTGCCATTGTTATTATTTTCTAATGTTAATCTAGTTTGAAATTTTTTTATTGGTTCAATCGGACTAAAGAAATCATCATTTATCAAATACGTAATTTTATTAGCATTTAATATACTTAATATTTTGTCTATTTTTTGCTTATAGGTTCATATAAAGAAATAGATATTATTATGTCGTTATCTACAAATGATTTAATTACTTTCTCATCTAGCTTATCTAACAATAAACCATTTGATACTACTACAATTTTATTGTTTGGTAATATTCTCCTTGAAATATTTAATAATTCCGAAAAATTAGGATGTTATAATGGTTCTCCTCCTAAAATTCTAAAGTAACAGACATTAAATTTTTGTGATATTAATTTTATATCATGTTCATAGTCAACCAAATTAACATAATTATTATCATAAATATTTGAAAAATGGGCACATTCTTTACAATTTAAATTGCAATGATCAACAACATTCGTTTCTAAATAATTTAAAAATGGTAATGTTAAATCAATTGAATCTATATAACTTTTTAATTGTTCATAAGATTCCAAATCAAAATATAATACTCTTTCATCAACAATATTTATTCCCCAATTTGAGAAAATCATCAACTATGATATAGTGCTTTCCTGATTTTTTGCAAATTCTATAGCAAAAGATACTGCTCCAAATATATAATTCTTCATAAGTTTTCTTCTTTATTTTTTTACCCGTTGCAAAGAAGATATTCTTGAATCCAAATTCTCATACATCCAATCAAATCTTCCATATTGTTTTAATTCACAATCAACTATCATTTTTAAAATAACATACATACGATATATTTCAATTCTAACTTTTTCATCATAATTTAACTTTTTATTATCAAAACCTTTTAAATAATAATCACTTGTTATTCCATCAATGGTATGAAAATAAAATGTCATTAATTCATCACAAAAATACAAATCAGAAAAATCAACAATTCCAGCAACTTTTCCATCTTTTATCAGAACATTTCCATCCCATATATCAGTATGTGCTAAACAAAGATTGGAAATATTATTTAAGCTTTCTTTATTTGATACTATTATATTTTTAATATTGTCATAATTATTTTCTCCAAGATTAATATTTTTAAATTTAGCATTTTCTAATAAAAGTTCAAATAAATTCATCGTAAATTCATAATTATTTTTAAATCTTTTATTTGGTTGACTTGGTAGAAAAAATTCTTGTCCTATTATGGAACATATTCTTTTACTTAATATTCCTAATTGATACTCAACATTATTTCTTTCTTCTTTGCTCATCTTTTCTTTCATTTCTAAATAAATCATGCCATCAATATAACTCATAAAAATATATGGTGATTCACACAACGAACAACTGTCATCATAGCATAATAATCTTGGAGATGGGAAGTCAATTTTTTCCATTAATTTTAACATTTCAACTTCCCACCAAAGTATATTTCTATCTGCGGTTATCATTTTGCTTTCATCTTTTGGTGCTATTTTTAATACTACCTTATTGCCATTATTTTCTATTAAATAAACAGCATTTTTCATTCCACCACTTAATATTGTTATTTTGATATTATCAGTATCAGTATCATTAAATGATTTTTCATACATAGCTTTAATATTAGATATATTTTGATAATTCTTAATCGAAGATTTATTTTTCTTCATTTTTTTTACCTCTATTATTTTTCTTATATTCTCTAATATATTTTTTACATACTTCATCAGTATATTCAAATTCCTCATTGTCAACAGTTAAATGAAAGATGTTATCATAAGCATAATCTTTAATTTTAGTCTTAAAGAATTTTCTTATAAATGTTTTTAATTCAGCAATTTCAGAGTACATAAATCCTTTCATGCCGTTAAAATACATATAATTAGATACACGCATTATCAAATTTAAAACCATAATTGTATTGCTATCATATTTATCTATCAAAGTTCCAGCCTTTATAACAGGAATTCCTTCAAATTCATTATTGTACAAATATATATCTTTGATAAATTGTTTATACTGATCTTGCAAGTCAACGGCAACACAATCTGTAATAGTGGAACGCTCTTGTATGAATTGAATAGCCTCATCCATCATTTCCTTATCTAAAGAGTTCCATAGAATACCAACACATGGTATCTCTATGGATGGTAATTTTTCTTTATCAATAACTTTAGCTTCTGTAAGTTCGTTAATAATTGATAATACTTCATCCAATTTTCTAAACTTTTTAACATCTTTAGCATTCAATAGTAGGTTTATTAAGTTGTTTGTAATACTTTGTATTTCATCTTTAAATTCATCTTTTTCTAAAACATTACCTTTATAATCCCTCATAAAATTTCTTAATATATGCACCAAACTATTATAAAGAATCTTTTCTGCGGCATCTTTGTAATCTGGACCTTGAGATAGTACTTCCTCATAAGCATTTTCTCCCCAATCTTTTAAGGTAAATAGTCTCGCTGAAATTTTATTACCAGTTAAAGAAACTGATTTTCTTTTGACATAATGATAAAAAGGAATTGGTACTAAAGCAAAAGTTTTTTCAGCCATACATAATCTAAAGATATAATCTGAATCTTCTTTAAAACAATTTTTATCAAATTTAATATCTTTTATTGAAGATAACTTATATAGTTTGTCCCAAGCAGGAATTAAAATAGTAGCATCAGAATAAGAATTTATGAGATTTAATTTACCTTCTACAAACTTAACACCTTTTTGTTCACAACTGACATCTTTTACATCACCATTCTTCATGTGTATATAAAAACTACTTTCGCAAACATCGGCATTAGTTTTTTTTATTGCTTTTAATAACGTTTCTAACATTGAATTATCAACATAATCATCTGAATCAAAGAAACATATATATTCACCGGTAGCAAGCTCCATGCCTTTATTTCTAGTTTCAGCAAGTCCGTGATTTTCTTGATGGACTACTTTAATTCTTTTATCTTTTTCTGCTAGTAAATTACACATTTGTAATGATTCATCTGTAGAACCATCATCTATTAATATAATTTCTAAATTTCTATAAGTTTGGCTAGTAATACTATTTATACATCTAGTTAAATAATTAGCTGTATTGTAAATAGGTACTACAACTGTAATTTTAGTATCATTTTTTAAATTATAATCAATATATTCCCTTAATTGATTTTCCCAATCTTCATCAAAATTAATTTCTAAATGATATTTTGAACTTTCATATTCTGATGATATAATACCAGCTCTGTGTTTTTTTAATAATTCTATTTCATTTTCAGCAATTTCATTACTATTTGAATTAGTCTTAATTAATAAATCGCAACGATCAAATACATAAGAATCTTCAAGTAATGAATAATCTAAAGCTATGACATCATTCTCATTCATGTTATCCAATATAGAGTTTAATTTCTCATCAATTTCAATTCTAATTTTCAAAATCAAAGAATTTTTCATTTGCCAATTATCTTTGATATTATGTTGATTTAAAATATCATCAAATATTTTATCAACATCTAAATACTTAAATGAATAGTTTTCACTTAAGTATTTGGAAAGTTTTAATTTCCCATCTTTACTGTTTCCAGTTATACCTATTATCATAAACATTCCCCCAAAATTGGCTCTTATGCTACCATAATTTAGCAGAAAAGTCAATGATTTTTTGCTGTTTTCAGTTATTCCTTTTGAATAAATTTATTTGTGTTAAATAAATTTATTTACAGACTCATCAATCAGTGTTTTTTATGTTTAATATATTAAAAAGGAAAAATGCTACCTATTTGCTACCTAAAAGCATATTTTTAAAATAGTAAATTTTCACAAATCCTTATATTTCCTAAAAAAAGTGGCCGGCACATTTTAATATGCCGACCTTCAGGGGGTTTTGGTTGATCTCTTCACATTGAGATTCGTAAGAGAGATCAGGTTATTAGCATGACTTGTATCATGCTAGTATAATCTTAATATTTTTTTTAAAGTTTGTCAATAAGTTTTTCTTAATTTGACAAATATTTCATCTAATAATATAATTTGCTTGTAAAGACAATTGATAAAGTCAATATAAAAATTATGAAAGGAAATAAATTATTATAGTGAATATAAAAATATAGTTTTATAATAATAATAATAATAATAATAACTCATGAAAAATGATATTAAATGTAAGTAGTAGAACAGATATTATAGCATTTTACGAAAAATGGTTAATTAAAAGAGTAGAAGCAGGTTTTGTGGATGTAAGAAATCCTTTTAATCCTAAGTTAGTAAGTAGAATTAATTTTTCAGATGTTGATTTAATTTTATTTTGTACTAAAAATCCAATACCAATATTAAATGATTTAAACAAAATTAAAATTCCATATTTATTTCAAATAACAATAACACCATATAAAAGAGATATTGAACCGAACGTTCCTTCAAAAAAAGAAGTTATTGAAGCTGTAAAAAAAATATCACAAGCAATTGGCAAAGAAAACGTTTCTGTAAGATACGATCCAATATTCTTAAGTGAAAAATATAACATTGATTATCATATTAAAGCATTTAAAAAATTGTGTATGTTACTAAATGGATATGTAGAAACTATAATTGTGTCATTTCTAGATGAATATAAAAATGTTTTAAAGAACAAAAATGTGTTACAGTATCGTAAATTTACAGAAGAAGATTATAAAATATTTGGAAAAAATTTTAGTAAAATAGCAAAACTCAACAATATTAAAGTTCAAACTTGTTTTGAAGATCGAAATCTTACAGAATATGGTTTTACAAAAGGGGAATGTTTATCACATGAACTTGCATATAGATTAACAGGTAAAAAGTATAAAAGTTGGAAAGCAAGAAAATGTAACTGTGTAGAGATGGTTGACATTGGTGTATATAATTCCTGTAAACATTTTTGTAAATATTGTTATGCTAACTATGATGAAAAGATAGTTAATAATAATTTTAAAAATCATGATGTAAATTCTTCACTACTCATAGGAAATCTAGAAGATGATGATATTATAAAAACAAGAAAATAATAAAATGCACTTAAAAGTTGATAGAATAATTAGATAATTTATAATATAATTATTTTGTAAAAAGAAAGGGTGTATTTATGAAATTTGGTGAAAACTTAAAAAATATTAGAAAGTCAAAAAATATATCTCAAGAATATCTAGCAGAAAAACTTGGAGTATCAAGACAAAGCGTTTCAAAGTGGGAAACCGGAGAAAATTTTCCAAGTATGAGTAATATAATGTGTCTTTGTGAAATATTTAAATGTAAAATCAATGATTTGGTACATGAAGACTTTACAGACATAGAATCTTTAGACAGTGAAATAAAAGAAAGTGTAGTTAAATTTAAAAAAGAAAAGCAAATAAAAGTAAAGTTAATAAGCAAAATTATATATATAATGGCAAACATAGTAAATAAGATATTTATTGGTGTAGCTGTTTTAATAAGCATAATGATCTTAGCTTTGCCGTTCATAGGTAAATCTGCCAGAATTAGTGGAACAGACCTACTCATATCTAATGTCAAAGTTGCTAGTATTACAACATATGGAGAACTAGCTTATGAATATATAAATAATCATTCTTTTGATGAAATAATATTCCATGCCGAAATACTACTAGTTGGAAGTTTAATTAGCATAGTATGTATAGCTAAAGTATTTGAAAATTTGTATAAATTGTTCTTTAATATTCATAATGGAGATACTCCATTTACTTTAGATAACATTAATCGTATTAAAAAAATATCATACTTTATAATATTTTATATTGTATTTAGTTTTATATATGGGGTAATGTGTAGTATACTAATGGAATTAAATCTAGGAGCTGAATTAGAACTAACAGATATAGTCTACGCATTAATTATTTATAGTATTTCCTTTATATTTGAATATGGATATGAACTTCAAATAGATAGTAAAGGCAAAATGTATGAAAATTAATTTGACAAATGTACTCGTTAAGTGTTAAAATATAGCTCAAAACGGGGGTTTTAAAATGGATGTTAATACATTTTTCTTACTTTATGGAGGTATTAAAGCATATACAATGTTTTTATCTGATTGTTTTATGGGGAACTCTAAAGTAAGTGATTTCATATTAAAAGAAGATTATTTTTACATGGCTAAATTCAGTTTAGCAATGTGTAGTTTATTTGTTGTTAAGGAAGAATTAATCGAAGGGTCAAAAAACAATTTTATTTGTAAAACCATTGATGAAGGAATCTTAAACTGTGTTAAAGAAGTTGCCGTTCAAACAAAAGATGGTTTTGAAATTGATGGAGTAATATTTAAAAATCCAGAAGAAATTGTTGGTTTAATTAGAAATAAACTAGCACATGGAGAATTTATTATAGATTTAGAAAACAAGAAAATTTTATTTAAACTTGAAAATTGTATGATGTCACTTGGAATGTCAAGTGTTATTAACATGATTTCTAAATCCATAGATTGTTATTATTTAAACTCATCTAATACCGAATATAAAAATGATATTGTAGTAATGAATAAGCCTGATAAAAATAGAACTAAGTCATTAAAAACTAAAAGTGAAATAAAAGGTTTTTTAAGAACATTTAGTAAAATGAGCTTTAGTTTTGAAAAACATGATGGTGGAGCTTTAAATGATGAAATAATTAAAATAGCTGATGGTTTGGTTACCAGTGCTTATGAAGCAAATTCTTCTATAGGATTACTAGTGAAAGCTAAAAAGAAATTTGCTAATCAAGGTTACTCTTTTGATTGGAAAAAAACTCCCTTAAAAGAAGATTTAATCGAAGAAATAACTGATTATGTTTATTATAACTACCCTAAAAATATGCCTTATGAACATCAAATAAGATTTATGAAAAAAGATTTAGAGAGTAGACTTAATCCCAAAAAACATTTGGTAGAATCACTAAAAAAGAATATGATAATACTTCAAATTGCTTATGAAAATCAAACAGTTAATTATGGAAAAGTTCTTGAAGAATATCAAACTGTATGTAGTTATGATACAATTGGATTAGAAGAGTTAGCAACAACATCATTTGCTCTTTTTGAAGCCATATTCTCTTATGGAAATGATAAGTTTTTAGAAAATAGTAATGAATATACATTTATACCAAGTGATGGTTTAGATTATAGCACTCTTGATTTAAGCCCTATAAATGTTTTATATATAAATAAGGATAACGGCATTAAAAATAGTATTTTAATAGAACTAGCAAGTAAGAAAAAGAAAATTACAGAAATGGATGCTAAAATTTCTAAAAATGAACAAAGTCTATTACAAGTAACTAAAAGCGGTAATTTAAAAGCTAAATCAATTTTACAAAGTAATTTAAAAAAATCATATCAAGAAAGAGATAAAATTTATGAAGAATTAAAAACTTTACTAATAAGATTAAATGAAATAAAACTTTATGAAAATTTTAATGAAAATCACTTAAGAAATAAGGCAATAATTAATGGTATAAGAAATAGTATTTCTCATGGCAATTATAAAATAAAAACCGTCGAAAACCGTATTAATAAAATAGTTTTTGAAGATATTTATGAAGGTGTTTTAACATTTAAATGTGAAGTTTCAATAACGGACTTTATCAACATGATTTATAGAAATGAAGAAGCAATTAAAGAATTCCTAAAAAAAGATGAAACGCTAAGAAGAATATTAATATAAAGTGGATAAAACCACTTTTTTTTGTTAAGAATAAAAATGTGATAATCATGGTATTAAAAGATTTAATTATAGAAATTTTATTTTTATTAGTAATTATTTTATATTTATTTAAAAAGAAAAAATACTTATTACTTATTCCATTTATATTGTGTTTTATTCATATAAAAATAAGTAATGAAAACTTGTTATTTAAAACAATTTATCTTGCAGCATTTTTATGTATAATCGCATCTTTAACAAATAAGACATTAATAAAACAAACTTTATTAACAATTATTTTAATAATTTTAGTAAGTTATTCAATAACTACATTTAAAATACAAAATTTTGCTTCTTTAAATTATATAGAATCTTTTAATAAATTACATGAAAGTTTAAAGGAAAATTATGTTTTAAATAAGCATAAAAATATTAATTATGATAATCTATATCAAAAATATATAATAGAATTTAAAAATATAAATAACGAAATAAAATACTATCAATTATTAGAAAATTATTTAAATGAGTTTAATGATGCTCACATTGGCATTAAAAGTCTAACTAATAACACAAAATTAGAAGAAGCAAAAGAAAGTTTTTATAATAGATATTATGATTTTAATATATTTTTCTTAGATAATAAGACTTATGTAGCAACAGGTGTTTCCCATGAAAGCATGGCATATAAAAAGGGTTTACGAGAAGGAAACATAATAACAAAATGGAATGGTAAGGATATAAATAACGAAATACAATCTTTAAAATATTTAAATGTTTCTATTCCTAATATTTCTAATAAAAATGTTTTAAATTACTATCTTCCTATTTATTTATCCGCAACAGGGAATGAAGAAAATGAAATAACATTTATAAACGATAAAGGAAAAAAGCAAGTTATTAACTTAAAATCAATTGATAATGGTTATAAATATATAAAAGATAATATTAAGCTATTTACAAAAACTAATGAAGAAGAAAATTTTACCTACAAGGTTTTTAATAATACGTCTTATTTGAAAATAACAAATGAAAAAGATGATATAAAATATGTTAAGAAAACTATGGATAAAATAGTTGATAATATAAATAAAGATGAGTCAAAAAATTTAATATTAGATTTAAGAAATAATGAAGGTGGTAGTGATTTAGTAGGTAGTGTTATTGCAAGCTATTTTAGTGCAAACGATTATTTATATATTAAGGAAAGCATTTTAAAAAATAGTAAGTATAAGAAAATAAATGAAATATATGTAAATGGTTATAAAAAGATAAATATACCAACCGTTATTATAGTTAATGGTAATACCATAAGTGCAGGAGAAATTATAGCTTACAACTTACAAAAGAAAGAAAATATAAAAGTGTCAGGTCTAACCATGACCAACGGTAGCATTTCAACAGTAAAAAAGAAAATTATTATGCCTGGTAATATTTTGATATCAATACCAAGTATTGCATGTGGTGATGAAAAAAACTCAGTAATAATAGATAGTGACAATAAAAAAGACGGCGGAATAAAATTGGACATAAAAATCCCAATAAATGAAGATACAATAATTAAAATATTCAATGAAAAAATAGATTATGAAATAGAATATATATTAAATTATTTGAATAAAGAAAAAATATCTTAAAATTATTAACAAAATATTGTATAATTATAAAAAGGAGGACAAAATGAATAACACAATCAGTTTTATTTTACTAGCGCTATTAGTATTTATAATTAGTTTACTTATTTATTTTTTAATCAAATGGGCAGTTCGTGAAGGTATTAAAGAAGCATATCATGATATTACAGGTAAAACAACTTATGAAGATAAAAAGAATAAAGAACTTGCAAATGAAGTTAAAGAAGGTATTAAAAAAGTTGCTCAAAAAAGAGCTACTAAGAAAAAGTAATACCTTTTTCTTTGACATGAATTTGACAAAATTGAGTGTTTATGGTAAAATATAGCTAATTATTAAGGGGGATATATATGTTTGTTACTAGGGGGAATATACTATCTTTATTATGCAGTACTAACATTAGTTATAAAGAAAAAGAAAGTATAATAAAAAAAAATGATAAGTTATTAAAAAAAGCTTTAGAAAATGCAAACTCAAGTACATTAGTTGAGTTATTATTTAATGGAAAAGTTCCAAAAAGTGCTAAAAGAATTATATCTGAAGTAATAGATTATAAATCCTCTTCTTTTGAAGTATACTGTGAATTTGAAAAAATATTTGAACAATACAATTGTTATAAAGAAAGTGATTTATATAAAGTTCATTATCCCAAAATACTAAAAAAATATATAGTGAAATACTTATATAAAGAAAATATTTTAGATGTTTTATCATCAAGAAAAAAAGATAAAAAATTAAAACAACTAATAATTTATTATGGTGTTGATAACTTGTTACTTATAGACTTTTTATCATCTTCAGAAAATCAAGAATTAATTAAATACTCTTTAGAAACTAAATTTTATAATATAGACAATATTACAACTATTTTATATAGTGAAAAAATTAATATTGAACTAAAAGAATTAATTATAAAAAGATTCATTAATGTAACTAATATACTAGAAGTATTAGAAAAACCTTCAACTGAAGAAATAAAAAATAAAATCGTAGAATTAAAAAATCAAGAATTATTAGATAGAATTGCAAACATAACAGATAAAGATTTAAAAGAATTAATAACATCAAGTGAATGCTTTCCTAAAGTAATATATGATATTTTATTAAATGATAAAATAGATATGATTTTTTCTTTATTAGATAAAATGACTTTTGAAGAATTTAAAAATACTTTAGTTAGAGTTAAAGATATTAGGATTTCCAATTTAATTATTAAAAGATTTCCAATGAAAACTAAATTAGTATTAGCAAACACAAATGATATTAATGTTTTATCATGGATATATAACGATTCAATTCCTTATGAAATAAAAGAATTTATTATGGATAAGAAAGAAAATGACTTAAAAAATGCAATTAAAGATCGAAAAATAAACAGCTTAAAAATTTGTTATCTAAGAAGTTCTGAAAAAATTCCTTTAAAAGTTCAACAATTAATAATTGAATTAAAAGAAGACGAATTAAAATTAGATTTATTAAAAAAGCCATCATCAATAATAATATCAGAAATACTATATGGTAATTATTGTGATTTATATATAATGTTTTTAATAAGAAATGGTAATTATGATTTAAAAGAGTTATTAGAAAAAAGTAATGAAGAATTAACTATACTAATATTAGAAACATTAAAAGATAAAATTAAATCTTATTTACAAGGGTTATCTTTAAAAGAAATTATAGAGTTTGAATATTTTAAAACATCATATTCTAAAGAATTAGTTATATTACAAAATAAAGGACTAATCTTAGAAAAAATAAAAGAATTAACTAAAGAAGAGTTATATGAATATTTAAAATCATATGAAGTACATCGTGAAATTAAAAAATTAATATTAAAGAGTATGAATATTAATGAAGATGATTTAGATAATTGTGTTGAATTAATTAAATATAACAATATAGATTTAGTAATAAAAAACTATAATAGAATAAAATCTTTTATAAATAAATCTGGTATCAGTTTTGAAGCGTTCATTCAATATGGATGTGGAAGTGAAAACTACAAGAATTGGTTTAGTAAAGTCCTAGAAATAATTGAATTTAATAAAGAAGAAGATTTCTATGAAGCAGTTAAATACCTTATGAATAAATTATATCATGAAGATAGTCATAAAGAAAACATGGTATATAACATTATAAATTATTTAGCTATAATAGATGCATTTAAAGATTGTTATAAACTAATAATGAATCTAGTACATAATAATATTGCTTTAGATAAAGAAAGTAGAGATAATTTAAAAAGATTATTTGCATCAACCTATAGTAAAAAGAATGAAGTAATTGATCTAGAAGATATAAAAACTATAAGAATAAAAATATTAGAACAATATAAAAATGTTATTTTAAATTCTAATAATATTGATGAATTAAGAAAAATTTTTATGGAAGTAATATGTCAAAAAGCAAATAAAACTTTAGATTATATTGGAGGATCAAAAACTTTAATTACATTAAAAGAACTAGATAAAGATAATGAAAAGATAAATCTTTTTATTAAAGATTTACTAAAATCATCTCAAGTAATTGAAGCAGTAAAAAACACAAATAATATTGAAAACTTAAGAAGTATACTTAAATTCTTTATTATAGACCATCCAGATAATCTTTTAATTGTGGAAGCATCATTTATTAATTTTAAGAAAAATATTCAAAAATTATTTGAATTAGATGCTAAGTTAAATTTAACATCACTAGATAGTAATATAGCTAAAGAATTTATAGATGAAAAATTATCAAAAAAATATGGTGGTTTAGTATATGACTTTTCTAAGGTTAATTACTGTTTATATGCTCACATATTAAGTAGAAGTGAAAAAGTAGAAAATTTAATAAATGGCATATCATGTAGTAAAGCAAACTTTTTATCAGTAAGCCCAATAAGTTATTTAGGACAAAAATATTATTTTGATAGAACATCTACAACATTTGCAATTGATAAAATACCAACAGGTAGTTTCATTCATAGCTCTTTAGTAAACATGGGTACAAACTTTAGCATAACTAATAATTCGGCAGAAGTAAAAGAATTAGAAAGAACTGAAAGAGGAATATTAGAAACAAGTGCAGTTACTTTTAATAATGCGGAAGTTTTACTTTATCGTGAAGGAGTAAAAGCAAGTGGTATAATTTTACCAGGAGGAAGAGTTCCATCTGAAGAAGAATTATCCCTTCATAAAGAATATAATTTACCATTTATAATTACACAAGAAGTTATGGAACCAATTTCAAATGTTAAAAAGGTATTTGGGTTAAATAATATTGAATTTGAATTTGAAAAAATGCCAAAAGAATTAGAAGATATATTTAAATCATTAACAAACTCATTAAATATAAATTGCTTAGAAAATATTTATACAGGCAGACAAATAGCGGTTATTACGGATGCCCATTCATTGTATGAACCGACTTTAGCAGTTTTAGAAGAAATTAGAAAAAATGGTATAACAGAAGTTTATTCGCTCGGGGATAATGTTGGAGAAGGACCAAATCCTCACGAAGTATTAGGTTTGTTAGAAGATTATAATGTAATTTCTGTAGCGGGTAATAGTGAATATTATAATACTTTAGGAATTGAACCATTCATATACTTTGATGAAATAAGAAAAGAAAATCAAGAATGGACAAATAGCAAATTAAGTAATAGTGATTTAGAAACTTTAAAACTTTATAAGCCATCATTAGATTTAACTATTGGAGATCAAAAGATTGCATTATGTCATTTTGCCAATGATATTCGTTGGGATTATTTCGGAGAAAATTCTACCTGGGCATATCATGGAAACTTTAAAAGAGGTAAAACTAGTAAGCAATTCTTATATACAAATAGTAAGGAAGCAAAATTAAAAATAAAAGAAGCAATCGAAGGGAAAAGTTTAAGTAATCCAAGAATTGCGGGATACTTAGATGCTTTAAACAACCCTATTTTTGAAGGTAAAAGAGTAACAGATTATGATGCTATTTTACAAGGTCATGTTCATTTTAATTTAAGTGATAGATTATTTACCACAAAAATTGAAACTCTAAGGGCCGTAGGAATGGGTCAAACTAAAAAAGATTTAGATACCGCATGCTATTATGTATTAAAAGAAAAATGTGATGGAACATTTGATATTGAAAAAAGACTCGTGGATTTTAACAAAAATGTTATGTTAGCAAACATTGTATCAAGTGATATTCCCCATAAAGAAAAAATATTAAGGTTTGTAAGATAATAAAAAAGTAGTATAATATAAAAAGAAACGAGGTGTAATAATGGAAGATAAAGAAAAGATAGAAACTTGCAGTTGCGGTTGTGAATGTAAAAAATGCAATTGTGATGAATCTTGCGAATGTGGATGTGATTGCGAAGAATGCGAATGCAACGAATGCTGCGATTGCGAAGAATGCAGTTGTGAAGACTGTGAATGCTAGTTAATATAAAGAAATCTGAAAAAGGTTTCTTTTTTTGTTTAATACATGTTAACTTGTTTTTTTTACATAGCTATTATATAATAAAATCAATTAGGAACGAGGTTATGTATGAAGTTATTATTAAATCCATGGCTATGGATATTTGTAGCATTAGATATTTTATTATATGTTAACTATAAAAAGTGGATAGGTAAAGCTGGTGAGTTTTGGGTAAAAAGAGAACTAAAAAAATTGCCAAATGAGTATTTTATAATTAATGATGTAATGGTTAAAACAAGTGATAATAAAACACATCAAATAGATCATATTATTGTCTCAAAATATGGTATTTTTGTTATTGAAACAAAGCAATATAATGGTTATATTAAAGGTAATGATTATGATAAAAGATGGTTAATAAAAAATGGTAACAAAAATTTTTATGTAAATAATCCATTACATCAAAATTATGGTCATGTTAAATCATTACATGAAGTACTAAATATACCAGAAGAAAATTTTATATCACTAGTATGTATTCCAAGTAGAGCAAAAGTATCTGTTAAATCAAAAAATGTAACTAGAATATACGACTTACTAAAGAAAATATATTCATATAAGGAAGAAGTTATTGAAAATTCAAGTGAATTATATAAAATCATAAATAATTTAAATATAATAGATAAAAATGAAAGAAAAAATCATGTAAGGAATGCTAAATTAATCAAAAATAATAAATATGAAGAGTTTAAAGATAGATGCCCAAGGTGTGGTGGAGAACTTATAAAGAGAAATGGAAAATATGGAGAATTTATGGGATGCTCAAATTTTCCAAAGTGTAGGTTTGTGAAAAAATAGACTGGTAAAGATATGAACAAAAAAACTTAGAAAAAAAGTAGAGGTGAAATTATGTTAAAATTAATTGTTGGAATATTATTTATTTTAGGAGAAATTTATGCAATTATTGCTGTTACAAAATATATTGTTAATTCTTATAAAAAAGGGACAATTGAAATGAAATTTATAATTGTTATATTATTGATTGTAGTATTTTTGCCTATCATAATTTATTTGATTGATAGGTTCAATCTAATAACTATTTTTGGATATAATAAAAATGTAGACATAAATAATTGGTTTTCTTTTATCAAGGATTATTTAACAGCGTTAGTTTCATCACTAATAAATACTTTTGTGGTAATTTATATTGCTGTAATAGAATTAAAACAAAATTATGAAGACAATCAAAATTTAAATAAAGAAAATGTTCGGTTACAAAATTTACCTTGTTTAAAGATTAGTGGCAAAAAAGATTCTGAAAATGACATCTTTTACAGCATGCATGTAAAAGAAAAGGGAAAAAAGACTGATAAAGATATATGTTTTAGCATAATTATACAAAACATAGGACTAAATGCAGCAAAAAATTTGTATATTTGTAATAACTTTAAGAATCAAGATATTAAAACTTATGAAAAAATAAAGCCAAAAGACTTTGTTGAATCTGGTACAACAATAAGTCAGGATATTTTTGTAGAAGAAGTTAAGTATAACCATGTGGAACTAAGTTCTGAAATAGTATATCAAGATTTATTACATAATTGGTATAGTTTAAAAATAAAAATAGTAATAAATGTCGCCAGTACATTTGATAATAATGGCCAAGATTTAATAATTAATATTGAACAAGATGAAGAAGAAAAATTAGAAAAAATTCCTATAGAATTACTGATTACTAAAGTAGAAACTCCAGAAGCGTAAACAATACTTTTTGATTATAATTCCTAATTATAGTATAAAAATAGGGGAAAGAAATCGGATTGTATATAGTATTATTGTGAGTTGAGATTAAAGTAGTTAAAAAATTTGGACTATATACATAAAACATCAGTAAATGAAACTAGGCATATATACATGTCAAGATTCATAATTTGCCTATGCTAGTGTAATTGTATGTGAAAAATAATCACTACATTAATTATTATAAGAAAAGGACAAAAATGAAAAATACCATATAAAGTATATCGCTTCTTTTTGAAAATCGCTTTATAGGTTGCATTTTATAGAATTGCATTTTTTATGGGTTATAGAATAAATTCATGAGTTTTTAGAACAATTGTAACTATTTAGACTTTATAAAAAAATCAGACTTATTTCTGTTTTCAAATTCAACTGGAATGCCAAATGAAAATTAATGTTGTCAATATATTTTGTCCGAAAATGTAGACGAATCTTAAAAAAAGTGATAAAATTAAATCTAGAAGGAATAAAGCAGTGAAAATATGAATTTAAATGAACTTAAAAATGTTATTGAGAATGCCAGAATTGCTAAAAAAATTTCTCAAAGAGAACTTGCTAAATTATCTGGAATAAGTAGAAGCTCTTTAAATGATATTATTAATGGAAAAATAAAAAAAGTAGATGTTGATTCTTTAAAGAAGATAGCTGAAACTTTAGATTTATCTTTAACTAATCTTTTGAAAGTTGCTGGTTATGACGAATTTTTAGATTATTTGTCCTTAGATAAATATAAAAATAAATCCACGAAGGATTTAAAAGAAATGATTGAAAAATATAAAAAGTCAGAATTAGATTTATTAGATTTTGATGCGCAAAAAAGAAAAAAGGTAAAAAAATCAAGACAACACTTGTTTTATACAATTGAACATTTAAAAATAATGCAAGAAAGTAAGGATAGTTTATATACAATAGATAAAGCTATAGAAGATATTAAATGGTGTTTTGATGAATTGGAAGATGCTGAACATAAATATGATTATGATAAATTGCCAAAAGATATTTAAATTAAAGTGAAGTAGAAGGTGATAAAATGAATGATATAGTTAGTAAATATTTAAGTCAAATAAAAAAATACGGTTTATCAAAAACTTGGGATGATATTTTAATTAATTCATTATATGGCTCTAAAGAATATAATGTTGAAAATTTTGGAGAATTATATGAAATAGGATTAGAGTACACAAATAAAATTTCAAAAAAGGAAATGGGCAAATATTATACCCCGGAAGATGTTGCTTCTTTATTATCTAATTGGTTACTACCTTTAGATGGAGTAAACATATGTGATGTTGGCTGTGGAACTGGTAACTTAATTTTAAATTATTTAAGTAAATTAAAATATGATGATGCTAAAAATCTTATTGGTGGTGGTCATGTTTATTTATATGATATTGATTCTTTAGCGTTAAAAATTTGTAAATATTCAATTGCAATTAAATTTGGAGCAGAATTATTAGATAAAATTAATGATATAAAATGTGATTTTTTAAATAAAAAAATAAAATTACCAAATAATTCAAAAGTAATTTCTAATCCACCCTATTATAAAATAACGGAAATTAAAAGCACATGGAAATTAACCGATGTTATAAAAAATTCAAAAGAGTTATATTCCTCATTTATGGAAAAAATAATAATTCAAAGTGTTTCTTCAGTTATTATTACACCATATAGTTTTATAGGTTGTGATAAATTTTACTCATTAAGACGTTTAATGAATGATTATAATGGATTTATTGTATCATTTGACAATGTGCCAGGCAATATATTTAATGGTAGAAAACATGGGATTTTTAATTCAAATTCAACTAATTCTGTTAGGGCAGCAATAACAGTTACAGAGAATAAAAAAGATAAAAAAGGATATAGAATATCCCCATTAATTAGATTTAAAACAGATGAAAGAAATATGGTATTAAATAATGAACTTTTAGGACAATTAATAAATGATGAATATCAATTAGTTAATGTTAAACGTAAAGCATATCATAAATGTTTTATAGAGCTTTATAATATTTATAATGCCTGGATGAATAAATCTGAAAAAACATTGTCAGAATTTATTACTAACAAAGATAATGGTAATAAATGCATATGTGTTCCAACAACTTGTAGGTATTTTACTGTTGGATCATCTTTTGAATTAAAACGAGATGGTAAAAGAATGTTTTATTTAAAAGATGATAAATATTACGATTATATCTATACCTTGTTAAATTCTTCATTTGCATATTGGTGGTGGAGACTCATAGATGGTGGAATAAATTGTTCAATGTCTCTAATTGGAAGTATTCCATCAATATATAACTTATTAAATGAAAATGATAAGAAAGAGTTATCAACAATTGCAAAAGACATGCAAAAGCATGAAAAAGAGTACTTGGTATATAAAAGGAATGCTAAAAAGATGCAGGAGAGTATTAAATTTCCAAAAGAATATAGAGATAAAATAAATAAGGTGTTTTTAAATGCTTTAGGTGTAGCCGGTGAACCACAGATCTTTGATATTATTCATAGTAGTGCAATTTTTAAGCAAAATGAGGAGGGTTTAAATGAGTAAAGAAAATACAATTCAAGAATTTTTAGATACAGTGTATCAAAATGATTCTTCATTAATATTAGATGAGGAATCAATTAAACGAATAAATGCATTTTTTAAAGAATATCAGGAGGAAGAAAAAAAGTTTGATGATTTTCTTTCGTTATTAGGGATAGAATTTCAAGATATTACGAAACTTCAGAGTGGAGTAATGGAAATAAAAAAACAATACAAAAGAAACATGGCTTTACAACCGGGAGTATTAAGTGAATGCAATTATGTAGAAACATTGGCAAGATTATTTAAGCTTAATAAGTGTTTAGATTTAAATAATGTGACATTCAATCAAGTACCAATTGAAGCAGCAAAGTATTTGATCCCATCAGCAGAAACAATTTCTGGTGGAAGATATTTATATTACAATACTAAAAAAGATATATTTTTATTTCAGTATGGTAATCCTGAAACCGGAGATGCAGTAATGGTTATAGATGGTGATAAAATTAAATTAGAATTCAAAGAAAGAACAGCGAAAACAGGGGAATATGATATTACAGGACTATATGGAGAAGATGGAAAATTAATTATAAGTGATGATTTTGCAAATAAAAATCCAGAATATGTACCATTTATAGAACAATTTAATGAAGAAACCAATGTGATTGAACAAATTGGTCATAATTTTAATACATTTGATGAAGAAACAAAAATTGCTTCAATTCAAGAATACTTTATAAAAAATGAAATTGATGTATTAATATCTTCGACAAAAGAAAATGAACTAATTGCACTTACTCCTGATAGTATTACTTTAGAACTGGAAGATGGAACAAGCATAATATCAACTCAAAATAGTGAGATTAGAACATCAGGAAGAAATTATACAAAGATTTTTACTCCTGAATTATTTCGTCAAACTTTACAGAAAATTGGTGCAAAAGAAATTGATAATGAAACAGTTTTAGTAAACATTAATACTCCATTTGTAGAAAAGGTAACCGGGAGAGGATTGAATCAAATAACTAGAATAAAATTTAATAAAATATTTTTTATAAAAATTGAAAATATAACATGGCAAGATGAAAATAATATAATTTTTAAAATAAATGATGTATGTCAATTAAAACCAACGGTATCAATGCATTTAACTATACTTGCATCTAAGGATCAATTAAAAAATGTATTTGATGACAAGAATGTTTAATAAGAGTATATAGGAGGATATGTAAAATGAGTGAAAATATAGTAGGTTCAATTTATATACTTACAAATCCATCTTTTCCAGATTATGTAAAGATAGGATATTCAAAAAATGTAGAAGAAAGAATAAATAAATTAAATAATTCAGAGGCAGTTCCATTTGGATTTAGATTATATGCAACTTATGATGTTGAAACTCAATCGGCTGATAAAGTATTACATAAAATAATTGATAAATTGAATGCTGCTTTAAGAAGTATTGACACCATAAATGATAAGGTAAGAGTCAGAGAATTTTATTTGATATCTCCAGAAGATGCTTATGAATTGTTGGAAGATATCGCTATTATAAGTGGAACTAAAGAAAGACTTCATTTGTATAAACCAACTAAAGAAGAAGTAATAGAAGAAGAAACTGCTGAAAAGAACAGAGAATTATCTAAAAATAGACATCATTTTAAAGAAATAAAGTTTAAATCTAGTTTAACAAATAAAACATATTATTCAAAAACAAAAGATGATGGGACTTTAGGAATATATGAAGAAGAAACAAATAATGAAGTTCCTAATAATAGTAATCCATCTAAAAAACAAATATTGTTACAAGCAGTTAAGGACTTAAATGGAGAAGTAGAAAGTAATATTACTTTATATCAATTACAACATAGATTAGAAAAATTATTAAATAAGTAGACATATATAAATATAATGTCATAATGTCATTAAGGAGGTAGTATGAATAAGGAATTAATTTATGAATTGATAAGAATTGTAGAACAGTTACCAGATGAAAATTCATGTTTAGATTATAAACTATTTCCATATGAAAATGATAAATCAGCTGAACTTGTAAAAGATTTATGTGCGTTTTTAAATAGTGAAGAAGGATATAAAAAAGATAAATATATTATAATTGGTATAAGTGATAAAAAAGAAGTAAGGGGAATAACGACTTTCCCTATGCAAGATGATAGATTTTATCAATCGGCTGCCGATTATATTTTTCCACGTCCTTCAATAGAATCAGGAACATTTAAACACAAAATCAGAGAAAATGAATTAACATTTGGTTATATATATATCAGTAAAGATAATACAGATAGAATATATGAAATAAATAAAGATTGTTTTTATAAAAAAGACAAATCGGAATATACTTTAGAAAAAGCTCTATCCAAAATAGCTGTAGCATCAAGTGCTTGGATAAGAAGAGGCAGTTGCAAAAGAATTTTAGATGAATATACAAGAAGAAAAATATATGAATCAGATAAACTAAAAAAGAACTTTTTTATTAATAATAATGTAGTATATTCTAATATTGATGGCTCTATTAGCAACAAAATTATAAAAGCAGCACTATTGTTTGGAAAATGGAATGAAAATAACGAAAATGATAAAAAGATGATTGAAAATTATACTGGAATATTGTATGAAGCTTTTGTAGAACAATTGCGTCTGATTTCTAAAAAAGAAAATGATTATATTTTTAAAAAAGGAATATGGGAAATAAAGAACAGACAAAAATATATAAAATATTATGCTTTAGATTTTTATAAAGAGGACTTTGATAATTTTTATAAAATAGTAGTGGAGGTTTTAAAAGAAAAACATCCTAAATTAGAATTATCAGTTGATGAACGATATATGTATAATGTTTACGGAAAGCTAACAAAATATTCATCTGAACTTAGAGAAGGAATTTCAGAAAATTTGGTTCTAGTAGAATTTTTGAAAAATGAATTTGAAAATTGCAAAATTGATGCATCTAATTACGTAATTTTGAGTATAAGAGAAATACTTAAAAATTCAGATTGGAGGATTTGGGCAAGTTTGGATAAATGTTTGCCTTTATTAGCTGAAGCATCTCCTATAGAATTTTTAAATCAATTTGAAGATTACTTAAAAAAAGATAAAGAAATAAAAATAATAACAGAATGTGAAAATGGAATTACATCGTATAATTATTCAATATCGATATATTGGAGTTTAGAACTTATTGCATGGGATACAGATACATTTGTAAGGAGCTGCATGGATTTAGCAATACTAGCTAAAAAAGACAGAAATGCAATTGATCATATAGTAAGTATAATCTTACCGTGGTATCCGAATACCTTTGCGCCTTTTATATTTAGAAAAACTATAGTTGAAAATATTTTAAAATTTGATATCGATATAGGTTGGCAAATAATTAAAAAAATAATGCCTGGTATAACTACTTATTCAGTTCCAACTTATAAGCCCAAATACATTAATGTTCCTGAAGAAGAAACGTCAATAACAAATAAAGAATACTATGAACAAATTGATGAATATGTTATATTGATGATTAAATATAGTAAATCATCGGATGATAGATTAATAGATTTGATAGATTTACTTGATAATGTGTCTAAGAATAATTTTGATAAAATATGTAATTACTTAAAAACATCAAAGATAAAAAATAAAAATGATAAAAGTAAATATAAACTATGGAATAAACTTAAAAGAATGATTAATTGGTTAAATAAACAAAAAGAAATAAAAGAAGAAATAAAAGCAGAAATGATTGATAAAATAGAATGTGTAGCTAATGTTTTAAAACCTAATGATGATACATATATCACTTCTAGATTATTTGTAAAGAATAGTTGGGATTTACTTGAAGATTATGATAATTATAATGAATCAGAGAGAAAGTTGCATGAATTACAAATTAAAGAAATAAAAAATTTATGCAATAAAAAAGGAATTAGTCATATAATATATTTAGCAAATATAGTAGAAGATTCTTATAAATTAGGATTTGTTTTTGCCAATATCAAATTGACTGAAGATGAAGAGAAAAATCTTATTCTATATAATTTAGATAAAAGTGATAAATTGATAGATTTTTCTAAAGGATATATTTATAAAAAGTATAATATTGACAATAATGAATATAATATTAAATCTCTTTATGAATTATCTATAAAGTCAAAAAATAATTTTTTGCAAATGTTGCCGTATACAATTCAAACATTTAAAAGAGTAGAGGAATTGTTAAAAAATGAGTATAAGAAATATTGGAAGTTAGTAGATATAAGAACAATTACTGATAATGATGCTTTAGAATATGCTATAAAAAAATTAATGGAAGTTGAAAGATATACAAGAGTACTATGGATGTATAGACTATCCTTGAATAATAAAGTAAAAAAATGTGATAATAACATTATATTAACTTGTCTAGAAAAAATAAAAGATAATTTTAATCAATACGATATATGTGAAGCAATTGAAGATTTACAAAAAAATGGAGCAGACAAAAATAGATTGTTTTATATAGAATGGAAATATTTACCCTTATTAAATCATGGTGATTATAGGCCTATAACAATGGAAACAGAAATAGCATCGAATGTAAAAAAGTATGTTGAAATTCTAGAATTAGCATTTAAGGAACATTCAAAAGAAAAAGATGATAGAAATATAGATTCAAATATTTCTATGAATGCATATAGATTACTACATCAGTGGAAAGTTGTCCCAGGTACAGAAAAAAATGGGCTTATTGATGAAAAGAAATTGAATTCCTGGTATGAAGAAATGAAAAAAGTATGCAAGGAAAAAGATAGACTTGAAGTTGGGTTATTATGTTTCGGAAATGTATTGTTTTATTCACCTAAAGATAAAAAAGGATTTTGGATAGACAAAAGTGCTGCTAATATATTAAATGGAAATGATATTATTAGGGATGGATTTAAGAATAAAGCATTTAATTCAGTGGGTGTAGTGAATTGGGATGAAAATGGGACAGATTATTTAAGAAAAAGAGATGAATATCATCAAAAAGCAGAACAAACTGAGTTAGAAGGATATTATAATTTTGCAACTGCCCTTAGAGAAATAGCACAAAATTTTGAATTTCATGCAAATCATATGAAAGATACATTTTATGATAGATAAATATAATAAAAATGACGAGTATTTCTACCTATTATCTACCCATCAAATTAATATAAATTTATCAATTTTTGATTAAATTTTATTAAACTCTATATGAGTTGTATGTCGATATTACGGGGATTTTAAACAATCCTCTTTTTTAATATAATAGCCCCCTGAAGAGAGCAATTAACTTATATCAACTCCTTACTTATTATGAGATAATACAGTTATATCAAAAATACAAAAAAAAGAACATATAATATTTCTCTTTTTGTACATTCTTATCGCATCATTAATAAAGAGCTATATTTGATTAATAAATATAACAGTTTCCTATATTGGAAACTGTTTTTACTGCTTATTTTTTTCTATAATCAAAGTATTCCCAGATTATATAAGCAATAAATTTAAAAAAATTTACCATTTTACCTCCATCTATCCATAGATACGCCTGATAAAAACATTATATAGTAATCAAATTATTTTGTAAAGTTATCTAGACAACAATTCAAAATTATATTATCATAAATACATGAAAGGATTGATATAATGAAAAGTAAAGTATATTTTACAAAAGAAATAACAAGTGAAAGTTTAGTTAAAATTTATGAAAGTTTAAATCACGAACTAAAAGGAAAAGTTGCAGTTAAAATTTCTACCGGGTCACCAATTAGTACTCAAAAGTCCGTATTTTCGGGCTTTTTTTTTTGCAATTACCGTCTGTATTTTCCATATTTTTCACTTTTTCCATATATTCCGCGGTAAAACGGCGGTAAAAATTTACCACGAAAATTATAAATATTTATCCGTGGTATTTGCGATTTCTTTTTTTATTTCATTTGATAAATGCCCATATTTATTAACTGTTGTTGAATAGTTAGAATGTCCTATACGGGGACTTATTTGATAAAGTTGTTTTCCTTCAGTCATCATTGTTGCAACATAAGTGTGACGCAGATCATATAATCTTATTTTTGTTACATCGCACAAATCACAAAATCTATGAAATTGTTTTCTCAATGTAACATCAGAATAGGGTCTATTTATTTCATAATTGAAGAATATAAGTGATTTGCCTTCAACGTGATATTTCATATCATTTATTAAAAAAGACTTGTATTTAGCTATTTGATTAATTAATTTTGGGGTAATAGCTATTTCTCTTTGTGAATGATAGTTTTTTGTATCAGATAAAAATACATCAGATTTTGTATCATAATTAATTGAATGCTTTATGTCTATAGTCATTTTTGTCCCATTAATTGTATCATAAGTTAAAGCACGTGTTTCGCCAATTCTATCACCAAGGGAAAAACCTATTGTTACTAGTGTTTGTATCATTAGTGCTTGTCTTTTAAATATTATGTCATCTGTATTTTCTATTAATTGTTCAATTTTGCTAAAAAATCGTATAACCTCATCAGTTGACCAGTATTTCATTTCTAATTTTGTTTCTTTGTATTTTTTTATTTTTGCTATTTCATTATACATTATAATATTTTCTTCGATGCACCAATTCAAAAAAGCTTTAATAGTTTTAATTAGATTATTTTTTTGTTTATCAGAGCATTGTGCTTGATCAATAAATTTTGCCCAGTACTCTTTATTAATTTTGTTAATTGGAATATTGATATTTCCTTTTATATACCTATTGTATGCTTTAGTTTTTCTTAAAATGGTATTATAAGCTTGTTTTTTTACGTATATACAAGCATCAATATATTTGTCCCATAAATCGTCAAAAGTTTCTTTGTGTTTTATTTCTTTACGTTTTTTTTCAATGATTATTTGATTATCTCTAATTTTTCTAGCTGTTTCAGAGTCATATATTTTGTTTCCACGTTCATCCTTTGAAATGCTAGTTCCAACTTTACCATTAAATCTTATAACGTAGTTTTTGTTTATTTTATGTCTATATATATTTTGCCATCTAGTTCGTTCATATATTTTTGTATTCATTTTTATCACTCCCTGTATATTTTTCTTTGTTTTTTTATGCATTTGTGATATAATGAATATGAAAGATCCATAAACATTATATCGCTTGATATTTTGTTTTTAGTCCTAGCAGACTTTTGCGATTTTTCATTTTGACTTCGTGTTCCAGCACGAGGTCTTTTTTTATTGTATTTTAATATAATCTTCTATCATGTCGTAAAATACATTTTCTGATATGATATCAATATTTTGACCATTTAATTTTGCTTTTTCAGCATCTTTTTGTTTGTGACTTTTTTCTCCATTTAATATAGGATTATAATCATTATTGCCTAGTATTAAGTAATTAGTACTTTTTGATATTCTATCTTTTACTGTTCCCCCAAGCCCGATTATTATATCTGTGCAGTCTTTTCTGGATAATTTTTCAAGTGCTCCAGTAATAACAAATTCGTTAGCATAGATTTGACTATTTTTATCTATTTCTTCTGGAAATTCATATTTATTTGTAAACGTCTTAGTTTTCTTTTTTAGTGGAACACCATTTAATTTATAAAAATCTTCTTCTGATAATACTTTTAATGTTCCATTTTTTTCTAATTCATGAGCTTTGTTTAATTTTTCTGAGTCAATTCCAGCCATATATCTTTGATATGTGTTAATCCCTAAAATTAAATAATCACAATCTCTATAGAAAACATCAGATATAAGTCTAACACTACATTTTCTTGCTAATTCGCATAGAAATTCGTATCCATAATTTATAATTTTTCCTTTAACAACTATTTTTTTGTTCTCAAATGAATTTTCATTTGGAACAACAAATTCTTGTAACAAATGACTTTCGTTTTCTTGATTGTTAACGTTTAATTCTTTAAGCTTATTGTAAACATCAAATGTTATATAACAATCTCTTAATGCTCTATGAGCTTTTTTATAATCTATATTAAATGATTCAGCTAGTGTTTTTAATTTGTGATTTTCAAGACTTAATAATTTTCTACTCATTCTAAGTGTATCAAGATAATTGTTTTCGAAGATATTGTTATAATATTTTAAACTATTGTCATAAATAAAATTAATATCAAAATTAACATTATGACCTACAACTAAATCGTTACCCACAAAATCTATAAATTTTTTTAATTCATTTTCAATTGTTGGTGCTTTATTTATCATACAATTATCAATACCTGTTAGTTCTGTGATAAAGCTACTAATTTCAATTTCAGGATTTATTAGTGAACTGTATTCTTTAATAACTTTGTTATCTTTGATTTTTATTCCTGCTAACTCAATTATCTTATCTTTTTGTGGGTCTAATCCAGTTGTTTCGATATCTATTATTACATATTCATCATAATTTCCTAAAAGGCTATTTCCTTTTTGTCTTTCTGTTTTTGGTTCTGTTAATATCATGATTGTCCTCCTGTTATTTCATATTATCTATTATTTGAATGATTGCATCTTTTTGTAAATCACTAAGATTTTCAATTTTATCTCTCAAAATATCACTTTTGGTTTTTTCATTAATAATCCTATCCATTGGAACGTCATATCCCATTAACCATGCTTCGTTGACATTTAATGCTTTAGCTAATAAATAAACTTTGTCTTGCTTTGCTTTGTATTTTCCAGATAAATAATCACTTATTAATGGTGGCTTTATTCCAGTCAATTTAGATAATTGGGCTGCCTTCATCCTTTTAATTTCCATAGCTTTTTTTAATCTAAAAGAAAATTCTTCAACTATCATAATTTTCCCTCCGATAATAGTATAACACATTTAAATACAAAAATTAAGAAAAACTTAAAAAAATGTAAATTTTTCTTAATTTTTTGTTGACATTTTAAAATTTATGATTTATACTTTATTTATAAGTTAGGAAAACCTAACAAAAAGTGAGGTGAAAAAATGCCTATAGTATTTGATTATTCTAAATTAAAGGGTAAAGTCGTTGAAAAGTTTGGAACACAATTAAATTTTATAAAACAAATAAGTATGTCCGAACCAACATTTATAAAAAAAATTAATGGCGAAGGCTACTTTACTCAAAAAGAAATTTGTGAAATATTGTATGTTTTACAAGTTGAACTTAATGAATTTAGCATTTATAATTATTTTTATTGCATTAAAAGTTAGGAAAACCTAATAAAAGAAAAAGCGATAAAAGACTGCTAAAAAATAGTTAAAATCTGCTAGGACAAAAAACAAACTAAAAACAAAAGTGATATAAAGAAAGGATCTTATTTTATATGAAAGAAAATGAATTTTATACAGTTAAAGAAATTATGAAACAAACAGGATATAAAAGAACAAAATGTTACGATTTGATTTATAGATTAAATGAAGAAATAAAAGAAAAATATCCAGAAATTGTTACATATAGTGGAAGAATATTAAAAAAGTTTTGGGATAACCAATTCGAAATGAAAAATGAAAAGGGGGAAACTAATAATGAAAATTAATTTAAAAAACACATTAATATTTATG
>ERZ773181.934-NODE-934-length-27613-cov-13.345998_pt1 | contig 27613 bp, 23 predicted proteins | sample MGYA00581001_ERZ773181 | MGnify/ENA primary metagenome ERZ773181 (study PRJEB29015, sample SAMEA2737780) | human gut metagenome | biome: human gut; feature: human-associated habitat; material: faeces | place: China | collected 2012 ...
TCTCAATCGGTTTAATCTGGTGTTTTCAAGATGTCCTTATGAGGAGTCGCCCTTGGCGGTCATCTTTTTTTTGCGTTATTGCAGGTTCAGCTTGAACAGGTTGCTGTCGGCAGCGAAGTTGGTGATCTCGTACAGCACCAGAATATCATCGGCGGCATCGGCCAACGGCTGTATCTTCTCCCGGCAGTACCGCAGATCCACCATGGTGATGGTCTCATAGTCCCCGGTGAGGAACGGCACAAAGCAGTTGGCGAAGGAGTCCTTGATCAGCAGCAGGTGCTTTCCGTTCTCCGTACCGGTGCGCAGCACCGCCTTGGCGTAATTGCCGCCCAGAAACAGCTCGTACTTGTCCTTCTTCTCCAGCGCCGCCATGTCGTACAGGCTGTCCCGCTCCGTGCCGTCGCAGTCGGCAGAGACGATGGAGATGTCCGGGCAGTAGTCCACCGCGTCATATGCGCTGTCCGGCAGCAGCACCTTGGAGTACAGCGTCCCCCGGAAGCTGTCGGCGGCCTGCACCGGCGCGTAGTCCCGGGCGGCGTGTCCGGTAGCCGCCGCCCAGACATGGTAGGCGCTCTGCGCGCCCTCAGTCGTCCAGTGGTGGTCGGTGTGGTAGTAGGGATCCTCCACCCCCGCCAGCGCCGTGCGGGTATCGGCGAACGTCCCGCCCAGCTTGTCCGCCAGCAGAGAAAATGCCCTGTCCTCGTCGTAGTAGGGGGCGTTTTTCGGCAGGTATTCGCCCAGCACCCCGGCGGGGCTGGGTGCGATCAGCGCCGTGCAGCGTTTGCCGCTGTTGGCGGCGAAGAACTGCTCCACCGCCGTCAGGTTCTTTTCGTAGTTGCTCCAGTTGAAGGTATCGTCGGTGACCTTGGCGAAGTAGCGCCCCTCCGCACCCAGATAGGTGCCGCTGATATCCTGCCGCCCCTCCGCTCTTTGCAGGGTGGAGCGGGCGCCGGTCCAGAGATCCCGCAGCAGGATCTGGTCGCTGGTGTAGTTCTCCACCTCAGTCATGAATCTGCCGGACAGCACGCTGTCCGCCGTCAGCTCCGGCGTGGTCTGAAGATAGCGGTTTTCATTCTCGGAAAAGGTCCGATCCGGCGTAAAGAAGAAGCTGCCCACGGACAGGCCCAGCAGGATCACGCAGATGGCGATCAGCGGCGCCAGCATATTTCGTTTCATCGTGCAGCCTCCTCAGAATCGGAAATACAAAAACGGGTTGTAGCTGTCGCCCACCAGAAAGGCCACGGACACCAGCAGCACCAGCACCATCCAGACGGTGCGCAGCGCGTCGGACGCGGCGAGGGCCATGCCGCCCTCCCACCGGCTCCACATCCGCTTGGGCAGGGACGTGCAGCCGATGACCGCCAGCACCAGCACCAGCCAGAAGCTGCGCAGCAGGTAGGCGGCGGTGCCGTCAAACAGCGTGCCGGAGAACATATGCCCCAGATACGCCCCCAGCTGCGTGAAATCGGTGATGGCGAACAGCACCCAGCCCATGATAAAGCACAGGCAGGTATAGATATGCCCCACCACGGTGGGTACACGATCCAGCCATTGCAGCAGGAACGTCTTTTCCAGCAGCAGCAGTACGGCGTAATACACGCCCCACAGCACGAAGTTCCAGCTGGCGCCGTGCCACAGTCCGGTGAGGAACCAGACGATGGCGATGTTCAGCAGCTGGCGGCCCAGCCCCTTGCGGTTGCCGCCCAGCGGGATATACACATACTCCCGGAACCACGTGGACAGGCTGATGTGCCAGCGCCGCCAGAACTCCGTGACGGTGCGGGACTCGTAGGGATAGTTGAAGTTTTCCAGAAACCGGAAGCCGAACAGCCGTCCAAGGCCGATGGCCATGTCGGAGTAGCCGGAGAAGTCGAAGTAGATCTGGAAGGTAAAGGCCAGCGCGCCCAGCCACGCCGTGACCACGGAGGGCGCGGACATGGCAGCGATCTCCTCCCACACGGCGCCCATCTGGTTGGCCAGCAGCACCTTCTTGCCAAGGCCGATGACGAACCGCTGCATACCGGCGCTGGCGTCCGCCAGCGACTCCCGGTTCCGGTTCTCCAGATCCGCCGCCACCGTCTTGTACTGGACGATGGGCCCGGCGATGAGCTGGGGAAACAGCGTCACATAGGCGCTGAAGTCGATGATGTTCCGCTGGGGCGGTACCACGCCCCGGTACACGTCGATGGTGTAGCTCATGGTCTGGAAGGTGTAGAACGAGATGCCGATGGGCAGCAGCAGTCCCAGCGCGGGAACAGCCGTCCCCAGCAGGCCGTTGAGGTTGGTGATGGCGAAATCCGTATACTTGAAGAATCCCAGAATGCTCAGGTTGCCCACCACGGACACCACCAGCACCGCCTTGGCGCCCTTGGGCTTCCCCGCGGTGCGGAAGTGTCCGATGGCCAGACCGTTGCAGTAGTCGAATACGGTGGAAAACAGCATGATGAGGATATATTTCGGCTCGCCCCAGCCGTAGAACAACAGGCTGAACACAAGGAGCAGCGCGTTGCGCAGCTTCTTGGGGCAGATAAAGTAGAGGATCCCCACCAGCGGCAGAAACGCCAGCAGGAATGTGGTGCTGCTGAAAACCATGGATCGGCTCCTTTGCTCGAATCGTTATATATGCGATGACCGGAAAATGGGGCAGGCGAGCCTGCCCCATTCTGTTGGTATGCGGTTACTTGACACCCGCCAGCTTGCCCACCTGATAGCTGCCGCGGATGGCGGACAGGTTGTTGGCGAAGATCACGTCCGTGACGCCGTTGGCCTTGGCGAGGGCGGAGACACTGCCGCTGTAATAGCGGTAGTCGATGACGTAGACCGTCTGGTAGTGATCCACCAAGAACGGCACGAAGGCGTTGCCGAAGGACTCCTTCACCACGATGCACTTGGACCCGTCGGACAGGTCGGGGTTCTCGATGACGGTATAGGGGTTGTCGCCCATGATGAACGTGCCGTACTTCAGTCCGGCGGGGGCGTCGGACTCGTCGTAGATCACCTTGCCGGGCGTCAGGCTGTCCGCCGTCTTGCCGTACTGCATCCGCGCCTCGGTGCTGATGGGATGGTACGCCGTCACCGTATCGGGGTGGTTCTTCATGGCGTCGGGTTTTCCGCCGTCGTTGTAGAACGAGCCGAGGAAACCGTCGTACTGGCTGACCTCATACTCCGACAGGCTGTGGGGCGTGATGCCCTTGGCGCCACAGAACTGCACATAGGCGTAGTAGGCGCCCAGTCCCGTCCAATGGTGGTCGGTGCGGAAGTAGATATACTCGCCGCGATGGGCCATCAGCGCATCGTGGAGAGGTACCGTCTTTACATTGTTCCCCATGGCGGCCAGAATATCCTTCTCCGCCTGGGCCTGATCGCTGCCGGGGATGTCGCTGTACAGCGCGTCCGGCAGTGTGATGCCGCTGGACAGCGGCACAGCCATGGCATACACCGTGCTGACACCGGCGAGCTGGTCGGCCACGGAGGTCACGATGTCCGCATAGCTCTTGGCCAGACTGTCCACATAGTTGTACATCTCGAAGCCGGTATCGCCCACCACATATACGCCGCCGGACTGGTAGGGCGTGGCGTCGGTGGTGATGGTGTCCAGCGTCTTATTGCCGGTGGGCTGCTGGGTATCGTCCGGCTGCTGACCGTCCTCCCCGCCCTGCCCGTCCGTGCCGTCGCCGGGCTGCTGGGTGTCGTCCGGCTGCGTTATGACCGGGTCATCCGGCGCAGGCGCCGGCTTGTCTTTTTTGAATACGTCCGTAAAAATAGCCAGCGCGCCCAGCACCAGCGCCGCCAGCACGATCACCAGCAGCAGGGCGGGCAGCGGACTGCGGCGGCGGCGATAGCGGCGGCCGCTATATGCCCGGCGCGGGCTCACTTTACATACTCCTTGATGATGCCGCGGGCGGTGTCGGCGTCAGAGGTGACGCACAGCACCACGCAGGTACCGTAGGTCTCAAAGACCGCGCCGTTGATGCGCTCCACCTCGGCGGGCAGATAGCGCTCCATCTCCGTCTTCTGGCTGTTCAGGAACTCCTGCATGGACGTGCGGAGGGCGGAGGCGGCGGCTGCATCGTAGCACTCGACGACAAAGACCTCCTCAGCGGTGGAGCCGGCGGACATATACGCCGCTGCATCGCACTTTTCCGGAAGCTGGAAATAGTAGCCCAGCTCCTCCTTGGAGACGGCGGACAGCTCGGACTCAAAGGCTGTCTTTTCCACCAGCGCCTTGGCCAGGCTCTGTGCGTCCACGGTGGTGGTTTTCCCGCCGCAGGCGGTCAGTGCAAAAACAGTCATCACAGCAAGCAGCAGCGAAATGATACGTTTCATAGTGATCTCCTCAATCTATTCTATGTAGTGCGGGGAAAGGCGAACTTTCCCGGAAAAATATTATAGTACAATCTGTGCAAAAGTAAAAGAGTCAATTTGTAACAAAGCAGTTAATTTTCCGGAAAGGACGCGCCCCCTGTTCCTTATGACGGTGCAGCCGGGCAAATCGTTCCGCAAAAGTCTCTCCCTCTTTACAAACAGGCATTTTTTGATATAATAGTAAGGCTAAGGAATTTTTCAAGCGGAGGAAACGATATATGGCAGTCATCGAATACGACGAATATAAGCAGAAGCTGCTGGCGCTGGAGCCCACGCTGGGCGAGCTGGAAAAGGCACTGGGTATCCCCAAGGCGCGGGAGGAGCTGGCCGAGCTCCAGAAGGAGACGGAGCAGGAGGGCTTCTGGAACGATCTGGAGCGCAGCCAGCAGGTGAGCCGTCAGGTCAAGCGCCTGGAGAACAAGATCAAAAAGCACGACAAGCTGGTGTCCGAGTGGGAGGATACCCTGACCCTGTGCGAAATGGCGCAGGAGGAGGACGATCCCTCCCAGCTGGACGACGTGGTGGAGGGTTACAACACGCTGGAAAAAGAGATCAGCGAGCGCCGTCTGGCCGCCCTGCTGTCCGGCGAGTATGACGGCAACAACGCCATTCTCACCTTCCACGCCGGTGCCGGCGGCACCGAGGCCCAGGACTGGACGGAGATGCTGTACCGGATGTACACCCGCTGGGCCGAGCGCCACGGCTACACCTACCAGCTCATGGACTACGAGGCCGGCGACGAGGCGGGCATCAAGTCCGCCACCATCCTCATCGAGGGTGAAAACGCCTACGGCTACCTGAAGAGCGAAAACGGCGTCCACCGTCTGGTGCGCGTCAGCCCCTTCGACGCCAACGCCCGCCGTCAGACCAGCTTCGCCGCGCTGGAGGTCATGCCGGAGCTGGAGGATGACAGCGAGATCGAGATCCGGCCCGAGGACATCGAGATGCAGGCCTGCCGCTCCTCCGGCGCAGGCGGCCAGCACATCAACAAGACCTCCTCTGCCGTCCGTCTGACCCACCTCCCCACCGGTATCGTGGTGTTCTGCCAGACGGAGCGCAGCCAGTTCCAGAACCGTGACAACGCCATGAAGATGCTGCGCGCCAAGCTGGCGGAGCTGAAGCTCCAGCAGCACGCCGAGAAGATCAGCGACCTGAAGGGCGTTCAGATGAAGATCGAGTGGGGCAGCCAGATCCGCTCCTATGTGTTTATGCCTTACACGCTGGCCAAGGACACCCGCACCGGCTACGAGATGGGCAACATCCAGGCCGTGATGGACGGCGATATCGACGGCTTTATCAACGCCTACCTGACCGCCGCCGCCAACGGTGAGATCAAGAAGTAACAGAAAAAGAGGGAGGCACCCAGGTGTGCCTCCCTCTTTTCCTGTTTTTGCCGTCTGCCGCGTTGTTTTTTTACCGAAGTGCAGCTAATTCCCCAACCTACTGCGTCTTGCTGCACAGGCTCATGCCTTTTTCTCAACGCTTGCCGTCATCCGTTTTCTCAGCTCGGCATACAGGCACCCCCCTACGGGCATTATATCTGGAAACAAGATAAAACGCAATATCTTGTTTCCAGATATTCTATGCTGTACCCGGGTGATGCAAGTGCGATATGAGGTCATGCGATATGAGACGATCCGCAACCTGCGGATCGATGCTGGTCTGACGCAGCGGGAGGTCGCGGAATATTTGAATATCAAGCAGAACACGTATTCCCAATATGAGATCGGTGTGCTGAATTACCCCACGGATGTGCTGTGCCGTCTGGCAGACTTTTACCATGTCAGTGTGGACTATCTGCTGGGCCGTACAGACCGGAAGGAACCTTATCCGCGGAAGAAATAAGAGAAGCGGCTCGCAAGAGCCGCTTCTCTTATTTCTTTTCAGATGTGCTTCAGCACTTCTCGAACACCACTGCGGTGCCCATGCCGCCGCCGATGCACAGGGTCGCCAGACCCTTCTTGGCCTCGGGACGCTTCTGCATCTCGTGCAGCAGGGTGACGATGATACGCGCACCGGAGGCGCCCACAGGGTGACCCAGCGCGATAGCGCCGCCGTTGACGTTGACCTTGCTCATGTCAAAGTGCAGCTCGCGGGCCACAGCGATGGACTGCGCGGCAAAGGCCTCGTTGGCCTCCACCAGATCGATGTCGTCGATGGTCACGCCGGCCTTCTTCATGGCGTTGCGGGAAGCCACCACGGGACCGACGCCCATGATCTTGGGATCCACGCCGCCCTGACCCCAGCCGATCAGCTTGGCCATGGGCTTCAGACCGTACTTCTCCACAGCCTCGCCGGAGGCCAGCACGATGGCGGCAGCGCCGTCGTTGATGCCGGAGGCGTTGGCGGCGGTGACGCGCTGGGTGCCCTTATCGGCAGCATCCTGCGCGCCGGTGACCTCGAAGGTATGTACCACCTGAGGATTGGGGGACTCGGGACCCACGGGGAAAGCGCCCTTCAGCTTGGCGATGCTGTCAGCGGTGACGCCGGCCTTGGGATACTCGTCCTTGGCGAAGGGGACCATGTCCTTCTTGACCTTGATCATCACGGGAACGATCTCGTCGTCGAAGCGGCCGGATGCCTGTGCGGCCTCCGCCTTCTGCTGGGAGGCAGCGGCGAACTCGTCCTGCTCGCGGCGGGTGATGCCCCAGATATCGTTGATGTTCTCGGCGGTGGTGCCCATGTGGTAGTTGTTATAGGCGTCCCACAGACCGTCCTTGATCATGGTGTCCACCAGCTTCTTGTCGCCCATACGAGCGCCCCAGCGGGCGTCCATGGAGGCAAAGGGAGCGGCGCTCATGTTCTCGGTACCGCCGCAGACCACGATGTCGGAATCACCGGCCAGAATGGAGCGGGCGCCCTCGATGACGGACTTCATACCGGAGCCGCAGACCATGCCGACGGTGTAGGCGGGCACGGAATAGGGGATGCCGGCCTTGATAGAAACCTGACGCGCCACGTTCTGGCCCTGAGCAGAGGTCAGGATGCAGCCGAACATCAGCTCATCCACGTTCTCAGGTGCAATGTTGGCGCGCTTCAGAGCCTCCTTGACCACCACAGCGCCCATGTCGGCAGCGGGGGTGTTCTTCAGGGAGCCGCCAAAGGAACCGATCGCGGTTCTGCAGCAGTTGACAACATACAGGTCTTTCATGAAAGTTACCTCCTATAAAGATTAAGCTCATTATACCGCTTTGTATAACGAATGTCTATGCTCATGATAGTCAACTTTTTAACAATAGTCAACGGTCAATTTCAAGTTTGTTAAAAAATCGTCAAAAGGTGCATGGCAGCCCCGTCCTTTCCGTCATTTTGACGGATAGGCACTTTACTTTTCGGTCGGCTGCGCGGTCTGCGACAGCTGGCTGCGCAGCTGCGTCAGCGTCTGATAGAACGTGCCGGTGTCGATAGAGGCGTACAGCTCCTCGTTATAGACCACGTTGGCTGCGCTGCGCCGCGCCTGCATCTGCGCATTGAAATACGCGGGCAGCACCGCGGACAGATCCGTCTCCTCCCGCAGGAAGATGTAGTATCCCTCGTCTGCGGCGATCACATCCGACACCTCGTTGGCTGCCAGCGCCATGGCCGCCTCGCAGACGGGGTCGCCCTCCGTCACGGTGAAGGTGATGCTGTCCTTCTGATCCACGCCCCGCTCCTGACAGATGGCGGCGTGCTCCGCGACCTTATCCTCCGCCTCCTGCATCCGCTTGAGGTAGCCGTTGGCCTCCTCCTCGGCGCCGTCACCGGCGGGTACGTAGATGGCGCGGCCCGTCAGGTAGCCGTTGTCCGCCGCATACTGAGCCAGCGCCGCCCCGTCGGGGTGCAGGGCGCTGCCCTCGGTGCTGAACTCTGTCTCCAGCCGCTGGTAGAGGAATGCCGTCTCCGGGATGCGGTCATACGCCTCCTCCGTAAGGCCCATTGCCGCCAGCTGCTGCTGGTAGGCCTCCTCGCCGCCGTAGTACTCCACATACGCCTGCCGCTGTGCCTCCAGCGCCGCCTGATCCTCCTCGGTCAGCGTCACGCCGGCCTCCTGCGCCCATGCCCGCACCACGCTGTACAGCTTCACCGTCTCCACGGCCTCGGTCTTGGCGTAGTCGCCGTAGGTCACACCCGCGGTGATCTCAGCGTTCCAGTCCACATTCGGCACATAGTTGCTCAGATACTCACAGTCGTAGGCCAGCCAGTACAGATACTCCTCCGCCGTCACGGTCTGTCCGTCGATGCGCAGCAGCTCCGCGTCGGGATGGAGCCCGCTGGCCTCATACAGCAGGCCGTCGGTGCGGTGTCCCTTCTTCATGCCCCCGGTGAGGGAGATGGCTCCCACCAGCACCACAGAGGCCAGCGCACCGGCGATCAGGCGCACCCAATTATTCTTCATGCTCAGTTCCTCCTTCTTGGGACTTCCGTCCCTGTATCTCATTCTGCTGCAAGCGCAGCTTTTCTACAAGGCCGCCTGCGGCGTCCAATGCATCCTCGTTTGGCTGTAAAAACAGCGTCAGCCGCGGCTCCGTTCCCGCCGACAGCTGTAAGCGGTTCCGGTAACCCGCCATGGTACACACCGCCAGCAGCGCCGCCGGGTCGATGCGCGTATCGAAGCTGAAGATCAACTGCCGCCCCTTCTGGGTGATGTCGGTGATGCCCGTCTCCATAGCCGCCGCGCGGAGCATGGCCACGTGCAGCAGCGCCGTTACCGGCTTTGGCACGTCGCCGTACCGGTCCAGCAGCTCGTCCGTCAGGTCGGCCTCGTCCGCCGGTGTCCGCAGCGCGGCGATGCGGCGGTACAGGTCCATCCGCTGCTCGGCGGCGGGCACATAGCCCTCCGGGATGTAGGCCGGCACCGTCAGGTCGGCGGAGCATTCCGCCCGCACCTCCGCGCCCCGGCCCTGCTGCTCCAGCACCGCATCGTTCAGCAGCTTCAGGTACATATCGTAGCCCACGGACATCATGTAGCCCGACTGCTCGGGGCCCAGGAGGTTTCCGGCGCCCCGGATCTCCAGATCCCGCATGGCGATCTTGAAGCCGGAGCCGAACTCCACATATTCCCGTATGGCGGTGAGCCGCTTGGCGGCCACCTCCGTCAGCACCTTGCCGGTGCGGTACGTCAGATAGGCATAGGCCCGCCGGGCCGACCGGCCGATGCGTCCCCGGATCTGGTGGAGCTGGCTGAGCCCCAGCCGGTCCGCGTCCTCGATGATGAGGGTGTTCACGTTGGGGATGTCGATGCCCGTTTCAATGATGGTGGTGCATACCAGCACGTCGATGTCGCCCTCCGCCATGCGGCTCATGACGCGGCTCAGCTCGCCCTCCGCCATTTTGCCGTGGGCGGTTTCCACCGTCACGCCGTCGCCCAGCAGCTCCCGCAGCCGGGAGGCGGTGGAGTCGATGTTCTCCACCCGGTTGTGCAGGTAGTACACCTGCCCGCCCCGATCCAGCTCCCGCCGGATGGCCTCGGTGACGATGCCCCAGTCATGCTCCAGCACATAGGTCTGCACCGGCTGCCGCTCCTGCGGCGGCTGTTCGATGGTGCTCATATCCCGGATACCGCTGAGGGCCATATTCAGCGTCCGGGGGATGGGCGTGGCGGACAGCGTCAGCGTGTCCACCTGCTCCGTCCGCTGGCGCAGCTTCTCCTTGTGGGTCACGCCGAAGCGCTGCTCCTCGTCAATGATGAGCAGGCCCAGATCCTTGAACTCCACGCTCTTGGCCAGCAGCTTGTGGGTGCCGATGAGCAGATCCACTCTGCCCGCTTTCACCCGCTCCAGCACGTCCTTCACCTGCGCCGGTGTGCGGAACCGGGACAGCACCTCCACCGTCACCGGGAACGCCCGGAACCTGGCGATGGCCGTGGCGTAGTGCTGCTGGGCCAGCACGGTGGTGGGCACCAGAATGGCGGCCTGCTTGCCGTCCAGAATGCACTTCATGGCCGCCCGCAGCGCCACCTCCGTCTTGCCGTAGCCCACGTCGCCGCACAGCAGCCGATCCATGGGTGCCGGCTTCTCCATATCCCGTTTGATGTCCCGGATGGCGGCCAGCTGGTCGTCCGTCTCCGTGTAATCGAAATCATCCTCAAACTCCCGCTGCCACGGGGAGTCCGGCGAAAAGGCGAAGCCGGTCTGCCGCTGGCGCTGGGCGTACAGCTTGATCAGCTCCTCGGCCAGCTCCTTTGCCGCCGCCTTGGCGCGGCGGGTGGTCTTGGCCCACTGGTCGCCGGACAGCTTGTTCAGCTTTGTCTTTTCCGCCGCCTCGTCGCCGCCGCCAATGTATTTGCTCACCAGATCCAGCGATGTGGCCGGCACATACAGACAGTCGCTGCCGGCGTAGTTGATCTTGATATAGTCCTTCTCCACGCCGTCCACCGGCAGGCGCAGCATCCCGGCGAACCGCCCGATGCCGTGGTGGACGTGTACCACCAGATCGCCCACCGTCAGATCGGTGTAGGATTGTATTTTCTGCCGGTTGTCCGTCTTGGCGGCACGGGGCTTTTTCCGGCTGCCGGACAGCTTCTCGGTGAACTGTCCCTCCGTCAGCACCGCCAGCTTCAGCGCCGGCCACTCGCTGCCGGCACTGAGCGCACCCACGGTGATGCACACCTGCCCCCGCTTCGGCACGGCGCTGCCGGACAGCTCCAGCGCAGCGGGGATCTTTTTCCGGTGCAGCAGCTCCTGCATATTCTTCGCCCGCACCTCGCCGCCGCACAGCACCAGCACGCCGTACCCGGCGGTGAGATAATGTACGATGTCGGTGGCCGCCGTCTCCAGACTGCCGCCGTAGCTGGACAGCTGCTTGGCCGGGATATCCAGCAGCAGCTTGGGCGCCACCAGATACCGGCTGGTGGGCAGGCTCTCCATCTGGCACACGGGGAAGCGCTCCAGCTCCGCCGCCGTTTCCGCCTCCGTCAGCGTCAGCCGCCCGAAGGCACCCGCCATCTGGCCGGCCTCCATGGACGCCGTTACATCCTGCTTCACCTGCCACACAGAGGCCTTCAGCGCCTCCTGCACCCGGCCCGCCTCGCTGACACAGACAAGGCAGTCCTCCGGCAGATAGTCAAAGGCCGTAGCCGCGTCGGGGTACACCGCCGCCAGATACCGGTCGCCGCCGGGAGGCGTCACCCCCTGCCGCAGGGACTGGGCGTCCTCCTCCAGCCGCTGCCGCAGGGCGGCGGCATTCTCCTTCTTCGCCAGACGCTTTGCCGCCGCGTCCATGCGCTTGGCGGCGCTTTCCGCCGCATTTTCGTCGTAAAACGGCAGCACCTCGCCGGCGGGCAGCACCGTAAAGCGCTGCCGGTTCTCCACACGGCGCTGGGTGGTCACGTCGAAATCGCCCATGCTGTCCAGCTCATCGTCGAAGAACTCGCAGCGTACCGGACGCTCCGGGCCGGGGGAGAAGATATCCAGGATGCCGCCGCGGAGGGCAAACTGTCCCGCGCCCTCCACCTGCTGGGCGCGGACGTAGCCCGCCGCCGTGAGCTGTGCCGTCAGCACCGTCACATCGTACCGCTGCCCCACCTCCAGTGTGAAGGCGGTCTTTTGCAGCACCGCCGCCGGCAGGCACAGCTGTGCCATAGCCGCCGCCGTTGTCACGATCACCCGGGGCTTCTCCTGCGTCAGGCGGTACAGCGCCCACAGCCGCCGGTACTCCCACTGGCGGCTGTACGCAGCCGCAGGCCGCAGCTGCCACTCTCTGGCGGGCAGCACCACCGGCTCTTCACCGGTGAGGGCGCGCAGATCGGCAGCCTGCCGGGCGCACTCCTGCTCGTCGGCGCACAGCATCAAAAGGGGTCTGCCGGTCTGCTCCGCCGCAGCCGCCGCCACTGCGGCGCGCTGCACGGGGGAGAGCCCCGTGACCATACTGTGCTTTTCCCGGCCCGCCATGCCCGCCGTCAGCTCCTGTAGCTGCGGCAGCGTCAAAAGCTGCCGGATCAGTCCCTCCATGCGCTCTCCCCTCCCCTCCGAAATCAGCGCCTGCGCTGCTTTTTTTGATTTGACTGTCAGCGTATATTCTATGCGTGTTTTCTGAAATTTACCTGAAAAAATGTCAGCTGTTGAAGCGGTTCATGGCCGTGTCCGGCCCCTGCTCAATGAGGCACAGCGCCGCCTCCGCCGCCCGGTCCAGCGTGGCGCGCAGCAGCTCGGCCTCTTTGCCTTGGGGCTTGCCCACCACCCAGTTCACCATCTCGTGGTCGGGATGCTCCGGCATCCCCACACCCACCTTGATGCGGGGGAATCCGTCCGTCCCAAGGTGCTGGATGATATTCTTCAGCCCGTTGTGGCCGCCCGCCGATCCGCTCTTGCGGATCCGCAGCCGACCCGCCGCGAGGGATACATCGTCGGAGATGACCACCACATGATCCGCCGGCACCTTGTAGAACCGGGCGGCCTCGCCCACGGACTCGCCGGACAGGTTCATGTAGGTCTGGGGCTTCATCACCAGTATTTTGTTGCCGTTTTTCTCCAGAATACCTGTCCACGCCTTGAACCGCAGCTTGTTGAGCTTGAAGTTCTCCTTTTCCATCAGGCTGTCCAGCGCCAGCCACCCCATGTTGTGACGGGTGGATTCATACTTGCTGCCGGGATTGCCCAGCCCCACAAGGATCCAGTTGACGCCGCCGGCCTGATTCCGATTAAAAAACAAGGCTCTCGCCTCCTTTTGAAAAAGTAAGGGGGACTGCAAACGCAGTCCCCCACAGTATAGCATAGCTTTTTCCGTTTGAAAAGCGCTTAGTTGAACAGCTTGGCGATGGAGATCTCCTGATAGATGCGCTCGATGGCCTCGGCGAACATGGGCGCCACGGACAGGTACTTGATCTTGTCGCAGTCTGCGCCCATCGTCTCGGGGATGGTGTTCAGCAGGGCAACCTCCTTGATGACGCTGTTGCTCAGACGCTCCAGCGCCGGGCCGGACAGCACGCCGTGGCTGGCGCAGGCATACACGCTGTTGGCGCCGCCCACCTCCACGATGGCCTTGGCCGCGTTGCAGATGGAGCCGGCGGTGTCGATCATATCGTCGAACAGGATGCAGTCCTTACCGGCCACGTCGCCGATGACGTTCATGACCTCGCACTGGTTGGCCTTCTGACGGCGCTTGTCCACGATGGCAAGGCTCATGTGCAGCTTCTGGGCGAAGGTACGGGCGCGGGCCACGCTGCCCACGTCGGGGGACACCACCGCCATGTTCTCGCACTTCTCGCCGAACTTCTTGGCATAGTAGTCCACGAACACGGGGTTGCCCAGCAGGTTGTCCACCGGGATGTCGAAGAAGCCCTGGATCTGGCTGGCGTGGAGATCCATGGTCAGCACGCGGTCGGCGCCGGAGGCGGTGATCATGTTGGCCACCAGCTTGGCGGAGATGGGATCGCGGCTCTTGGCCTTACGATCCTGACGGGCATAGCCGAAATAGGGGATCACCGCGGTAACACGACCCGCGGAGGCGCGCTTGCAGGCGTCGATCATGATGAGCAGCTCCATCAGGCTGTCATTGACCGGCTTGCAGGTGGAGTTGATGAGAAACACATCGCTGCCGCGGACGCTCTCATACAGAGAGACCGAGGCCTCGCCGTCCGCAAAGGATTTGACCTCTGCCTCGCCCAGCTTGATGCCGATGAGCTTGCAGATCTCCTGTGCCAATGCGGGGTTGGCGTTGCCGGTGAAGATCTTGATGTCCTTGCCGTGAGAAATCATGGTGTTAAACCTCTCGCTTTCTGTCCGTTATGGAATATTTTTTCGACCGCTGCCGGTCATGGCATACCTGTTAAAAAACAAACAAAAAGCGCCGCCACATCGCCCCTACCGCCGGTCAAAGCGGTCTTTTGCGATACAGACGGCGCACGCCTCGGCAGAGGAAGCGCACACACAGCAGCTATTGGCTTTTACACAATCCAACCGATCCATTGGCCCTTCCTCCCCCTCAACTTGGTTTGCCTGTCCCTATTATAACAGGCTTTACGGGAAAATCCAGTATTTTTCCCACTTTTTTGGCAATAATTTTTCGGAGCGGAAAACGCTCATGCAAATCGCCATTTTTTCATGGAAACAGCGGTCATTTTTTGTATTTCTAAGAAAATGCAGGTGTTTTTGCTATTTTTGAGTTGCATTTCCCGTTCTATTGCATTACAATAGGCAGGTATTTGAGGAGGGCTGCCCCGTATGCTTCACATTGTGCTGGTCGAACCGGAGATACCCCAGAACTGCGGCAACATTGCCCGCACCTGTGCCGCCACGGGATGCTCTCTGCACCTTATCCGTCCGCTGGGCTTCGACATCTCCGACCGCGCCGTAAAGCGGGCAGGTCTTGACTACTGGCATCTGGTGACTGTCCGGGACTATGACGGACTGGACGATTTCTTCCGGCAGAACCCGGAGGCCGCCGATGATCTCTGGCTGGCCACCACCAAGGCGCCGCAGGACTATACGCAGGCCCGTTTCTCGCCGGACTGCTGGCTGTTCTTCGGCAAGGAGACGGCGGGGCTGCCGGAGGTGTTCCGCATGGCCCACTACGGCCGGTGCATCCGGCTTCCCATGCGCACGGAGGCACGCAGTCTGAATCTCAGCAACTCCGTGGCCATCCTGACCTACGAGGCTCTGCGGCAGAATGGGTTCCCCGGTCTGTCCGGACAGGGCGAGATGGCGGAGCGCTGATCTGTTTATTCCATACACATACTATTTCAAAAGGAGATGTATCCGTATGAACTACAATAAAAAGACCATTCTGGACGTGGACGTGGCTGGGAAGAAGATCCTACTGCGCTGCGATTTCAATGTGCCGCAGGACAAAGAGACGGGCGCTATCACCAGCGACAAGCGCATCGTGGCGGCGCTGCCCACCATCCGCTACCTGCTGGAAAAGAAGGCGGCGGTCATCGCCTGCTCCCATCTGGGCAAGCCCAAGGGCGAATGGAAGACCAAGCTGAGTCTGGCCCCCGTGGCGCAGCGTCTCAGCGAGCTGCTGGGGCAGGAGGTCATCTTCGCCAAGGACATCGTGGGCGAGGAAGCCAAGGCCAAGGCCGCGGCGCTGCAGGGCGGTCAGATCATGCTGCTGGAGAACCTGCGCTTTGACCCCCGCGAGGAGAAGAACGACCCCTCCTTCGCCAAGGAGCTGGCCTCCATGGCGGAGCTGTATGTGTCCGACGCTTTCGGCACCGTTCACCGCGCCCACGCCTCCACCGCCGGTGTGGCGGCCTATCTGCCCGCCGTGTCCGGTCTGCTGGTGGCCAAGGAGCTGGAGGTCATGGGCGGCGCGCTCAATAACCCCAAGCGTCCCTTCGTGGCGGTGCTGGGCGGCGCCAAGGTCAGCGACAAGATCGGCGTCATCAACAACCTGCTGGACAAGGCCGACACCATCATCATCGGCGGCGGCATGGCCTACACCTTCGCCAAGGCACAGGGCGGCTCCATCGGCAAGAGCCTGTGCGAGGAGGATAAGCTGGACTACGCCCGGGAGATGATCGCCAAGGCGGAAAAGAGCGGTGTGAAGCTGCTGCTGCCCTCCGACACCATGGCGGCGGACGATTTCTCCAACGACGCCAAGCGTCAGGTGGTCAGCACCATGGCCATCCCCGACGGCTGGGAGGGCATGGACATCGGCCCCGACACCATCCGGACGTTCTGCGACGCCGTGAAGGGCGCCGGCACCGTGGTGTGGAACGGGCCTATGGGCGTGTTCGAGTTTGAGAACTTTGCCGCCGGCACCCGCGCCATGGCGCAGGCGCTGGCTGACAGCGGTGCCATCACCATCGTGGGCGGCGGCGACAGTGCCGCGGCGGTGGAGCAGATGGGCTTCGCCGACAAGATCACCCACATCAGCACCGGCGGCGGCGCGTCTCTGGAGTTTCTGGAGGGTCTGGAGCTGCCCGGCGTAGCCTGCCTGCTGGACAAGTAAGCAGCCTTGACAGGGGAGGCCCGTCCCCTTTACATGGATCGTATCAAAGCAAAATTTGTATCGATAGAATAGTTTAAAGAAGACAGAGGAGTAAACAAGTTATGAATCGCAGATACCGTAAGACCATTATCGCCGGCAACTGGAAGATGAACAAGACCGCCAGCGAGACAAAAAAATTCGCTGAGGAGCTGAAGGCCCTGCTGCCCAAGGCCAAGTGGTGCGACGTAGTGGTGTGCGTCCCCGCCGTGAACATCTCCACCGCCATCAAGGCTTTCAAGGACGCCCGCGTGTCCGTTGGCGCGCAGAACGTGTTCTTTGAGAAGTCCGGCGCCTACACCGGCGAGGTCTCCGCCGATATGCTGAAGGATCTGGGCGTGAAGTATGTCATCATCGGCCACTCCGAGCGCCGCCAGTATTTCGGCGAGACGGATCTCATCGTCAACAAGAAGGTGCTGGCCGCGCTGGAGGCCGGTCTGCACCCCATTATCTGCGTGGGTGAGACGCTGGAGCAGCGGGAGCTGGGCATCACCATGGAGCTGATCGCCCTGCAGGTGAAGTCCGCGCTGGCCGGCGTACCCGCCGAGAAGCTGCGCAAGTGCGTCATCGCCTATGAGCCCGTGTGGGCCATCGGCACCGGCAAGACCGCCACCGCCGAGCAGGCTGCGGAGGTCTGCACCTTCATCCGCACCACCGTGCGCCACCTGTACGGCGCCCGTATCGCCCGTTCCATCACCATCCAGTACGGCGGCTCCATGAAGCCTGCCAACGCCGCGGAGCTGCTGGGTCAGCCCGACATCGACGGCGGCCTCATCGGCGGCGCCGCCCTGAATGCTGCTGACTTTGTGGAGATCATCAACGCCGCCAATCAGGACTGATCCCATAGGAGGAAAGGCATGAGCAAAACTCCGACAACACTTATTATCATGGACGGCTTCGGCCTTGCGCCGGCGGCGGACGACAACGCCGTTACGCTGGCGAAAACGCCGGTGCTGGACGGGCTGTTCCGTGACTATGCCCACACCACCCTGTCCGCCAGCGGACTGGACGTGGGCCTGCCCGCCGGGCAGATGGGCAACAGCGAGGTAGGTCACACCAACATCGGCGGCGGCCGCGTGGTGTTTCAGGACCTGCCCCGTATCAGCCGCGCCATCGAGGACGGCAGCTTCTTCCGGAACGAGGCCTATAACAAGGCCATGGACGACTGCCTGCAAAACGACGCCAGCCTCCACCTGTACGGCCTGCTGTCCGACGGCGGCGTACACTCCCACATCGACCACCTGTACGCGCTGCTGCAGATGGCAAAGGACAAGGGGCTGCACCGCGTGTATATCCACTGCTTCCTGGACGGGCGGGATGTGTCCCCCACCAGCGGCAAGGGCTTCGTACAGGCGCTGGCCGACAAATGCGCCGCGCTGGGCGTGGGCAAGATCGCCACGGTCATGGGCCGCTACTACGCCATGGACCGCGACAAGCGCTGGGAGCGGGTACAGATGGCCTACGACGCCATGGTGTACGGCGAGGGCAACCACAATGCCGACCCCGTGGACGCCGTGGCACAGAGCTACGCCAACAACGTCACCGACGAGTTCATGGAACCGGTGGTCTGCGACAGCGACGGCACCATCAGCGACAACGACAGCGTGATCTTCTTCAACTACCGCCCCGACCGGGCCCGTGAGATCACCCGCGCCATCGTCGACCCCGACTTTGACGGATTCCAGCGGGAGTTCTTCCCCACCACCTATGTGTGCAACACGGAGTACGACGCCTCCATGCCCAACGTGCTGGTGGCGTGGCCCCGCATCGCCGTGAAGAACGGGCTGGGCGAGTATCTCAGCAGCATGGGCATGACCCAGCTGCGCATCGCGGAGACGGAGAAGTACGCCCACGTGACGTTCTTCTTCAACGGCGGCGTAGAGACGCAGTACCCCGGTGAGGATCGGGTGCTGGTGCCCTCCCCCAAGGTGGCGACCTACGATCTCCAGCCGGAGATGAGCGCCGTGGAGGTGTGCGACAAGTGCGTGGAGCGCATCGAGTCCGGCGCCTATGACGTGATCATCCTGAACTTCGCCAACTGCGACATGGTGGGTCACACCGGCGTGCTGGAGGCCGCCATCAAGGCGGTAGAGACGGTGGACACCTGCGTGGGCCGCGTGGTGGAGGCTACCCTGAAGATGGGCGGCATCGCCATGGTCACTGCCGACCATGGCAACGCCGAGGACATGAAGCAGCCCGATGGCAGCCCCATGACCGCCCACACCACCAACCTCGTACCCTTCATCCTCTGCGGTGCCGGCACCGAGCTGCGCCCGGGCCGTCTGGCGGACATCGCCCCCACCATTCTGGATGTGATGGGTCTGGCCTGCCCGGAGGAGATGGACGGCAAGACACTGATCGTCAAATAAGGCAGCGTTCGCTTTGTATGAACAGCAGACCCCGAAGCGGCGCTTCGGGGTCTTGTTATAAGGAGATATACCCATGAATATCACAGTTATCGGCTGCGGGCGGTGGGGTTCCCTCATCACATGGTACCTCGACCACATCGGTCACCGCGTCACCCTGTACGGCCGCAGCACCTCCCCCAAGATGCAGGCGTTTCTCGCCACCCGGCAGAACGATCTGCTGACGCTGCCAGAGTCCGTGGCGCTGTCCACCGACCTGGCCGCCGCGCTGGACGGCGCGGAGACGGTCATCATCTCCATCGGCTCCCAGAATCTGCGGAGCCTGCTGGGTCAGCCGGAGCTGCAGGCCCTGCGGGAGCGCACGGTGGTTCTGTGCATGAAGGGTCTGGAGATGGGCACCGGCGCACGGCTCAGCCAGATCGCGTCCGAGTGCCTGCATCCGTCCAATGCCGTGGCGGTCTGGCTGGGGCCGGGCCATGTGCAGGAGTTCTATCGCGGCATCCCCAACTGTATGGTCATCGACAGCGAGAACGACGCCGTCAAGCGCCGCCTGGTGCAGTCCTTCTCCAGTGACCTCATCCGCTTCTACTACGGCGGCGACATGATCGGCAACGAGGTAGGCGCCGCCGCCAAAAACGTGGTGGGCATCGCCGCCGGTTTTCTGGACGGCTTCGAGATGGGCAGTCTCAAGGGCGCCCTCATGAGCCGCGGCACCCGGGAGGTAGCCCGGCTCATCAAGGCCATGGGCGGCAGCGAGCTGTCCGCCTACGGGCTGTGCCATCTGGGTGACTACGAGGCCACGGTGTTCTCCCCGTACAGCCACAACCGGCAGTTCGGCGAGGCCTTCGTCCGGGGGCAGGACTACCACCAGCTGGCGGAGGGCTACTACACCGTCAAGGCGCTGATGCTGCTGGGGAAGAAGTACGGTGTAGAGCTGCCCATCAGCAGGGCCGTCCACGACATCCTCTACGAGCGCGCCGTCCCCAAGGATGTGCTGGCCGGTCTGCTGCGCCGGGGTCTGACGGAGGAGTTCTACGACTGAGGTGCAAAACCAAATGAATAAAAAAGTCTCTGTCTGGTCACAATGCAGGCAGAGACTTTTTTATTCCGGCGAGCCGCGGGCCGGAAACCGCGGCGGTGGGTGTATCCCACCTGAAAGGCGCGTATGAGCAGACTCGACAAAGCAAAGATCCGTGCCATGTTCGGCGGCAAGGGCTTCTACATAGCCCTTGCGGTGTGCCTGCTGGCTGCTGGCACCATCGGCTATATCACCCTGTTCTCCTCCGCCTCCCCTGTCAGGGAGCCCGACCCCGTCATCGAGATCAAGCCCGCCCCTGTGACGCCTGTCCCCGCCCCGCCCACCAAGCCCGTGATCCAGCCGGAGCCCATCGAGGTACCGGTGCAGGAGCCGGTGGTCATTGAGGAACCGGTGGAGCTGCTGCCGGAGGTGGTCTCCCCGCTGGACGGCACCACCGTCACGGTGTTCAGCATGACGGAGCTGCTGTATGACCAGACCATGGCGGACTGGCGCACCCACAACGGCATCGACGTGCAGGCCGAGGAGGGCGCGGCGGTCAAGACGGCGGCGGACGGCACCGTGGTCTCCGTCACCAATGATGAGCTGATGGGTACCACCGTGGTCATTCAGCACAGCGGCGGCTACACCACCCATTACAGCAGCCTGCAAGCCGACGTACCGGTGGCAGAGGGGCAAGCCGTCCACGCTGGGGATGTCATCGGCTGCGTCGGCTCCACCAGCGCGGCGGAGAGCGAGATGGGTCCCCACCTCCACTTCTCCGTCAGCCAGAACGGCAGCGTCATCGACCCTCACGCCTATATCGACGAGTGAAAAAGAAAGAGGTCTGCGGTGCAGACCTCTTTCTTTTTCACGTTTCAGGATTCCAGCGTCCGCGTGCCGTGGATGCGGCGGTTGAGGATGCGGAACACAGAGGATACCAGCAGAATACCCACCGCCAGCGACCCGGCCACGCCGATGGTCTCCAGTCCCTTGGCAACAGCGTCCATCATGTCGCCCTCCAGACCCATGCTCATGGTGTAGTACACACCGGCGCCGGGCAGCAGCGGCAGGATGGTGATGACCAGATAGGGCATGGAGGGACACTTGCGGACCCGCGCCATCACCTCGGCGTACAGCGCCGCGAACAGGGCGGCGAACAGGTTGGCGGCGTATATGTCGCAGCCCAGCGCGCCCCACAGCAGGTAGAGCATCCATGTGACCACGCCGCCGATGATGCACAGCACGCAGCCCCGTCCGTGGACGTTGAACAGGATGCAGAAGCCGCAGCAGCCCACGAACACCGCAATAGCCTGCGCCAGTGGGTGCCAGCTCACCGTGGTGGAGCCGGTCAGACCGTAGACGCCGACGGTCAGATGCCACGCGGCGGCGGTACCCAGCGCGATGGCCAGCGCGGTGAGGATCACCTGCACCACCCGGATAATACCGGAGTTGGTGTCGCCGTAGATGATGTCCCGCATGGAGTTGGTGATGGGCAGGCCGGGAACAAGGATCATCAGCGCGCCGATGATGGCGGCGTCTGGGCTGTTCATCAGTCCCAGACCCGCCGCGATATAGGCCGGCAGTGCCATACAGCAGGCCGCCAGCAGGGTGCTGAAGAAGGGGTTGGCCTCCTGCTTGTCCATAAAGCGGGTGATAAGGCCGATGATCAGGCCCATCGCCCCCGCCCACAGGCAGTCCAGCAGGGTGCCGCCAAACACCAGACAGAAGCCCAGACCCACCAGCACGCTGCCCAGATAGAACACACCGGTGCTGTAGGAGCGGCACGCCTTCATGGTCTCCTCCAGCCACGCCATGGCCTCGTCCACGTCGGGACGCTCCGCGCAGATGCGGCGGCTCAGGGCGTTGAGCTTTTCCAGCGCCTCCAGATCGTTGCCGTGGAAGCCGATACGCTTCATGATCATCAGCGGCTTGCCGTTGGCGGCCTCCAGGCTGACGGACACACAGTTGGGGATGGCGAACACCTCGCACTCCACGCCGTAGGCCCGCAGGATGCGGTGGATGGTGTCCTCTACCCGGAAGGTCTCCGCGCCGGACATGGCCAGATGGTACCCCATGGTGGCCGCCAGATCGGTCAGCAGATAATAGTCCATACAAACAGATCTCCTGTATCAGTTTGCCGGATGCGGCCTTCGCTGCATCCGGCAAACTGACAGTATAGGCGCTTCGCAGGCAAATGTCAACCGTCCATTTGGGTCACAGTTCCCAAAAACAGCGGCAGGTTGGCGTGGGTGTCCACGATCATGTACACGAAGGGGCGGTCCAGCACCACGCGGTGCACCTCCGGCGGCTCAGGGGAGGCGGCAACCATATCCACCGCCGTGACGGCGGCGGCCTTGGTGCCGTTCTCGTCCAGCTCCAGATAGGTCTTGTGCAGCACGGCGCCGACGTAGAGCTGGTCGTTGGGCGCGCCGCCCATGGCCCGCAGATCCGCCGCCGTGCTGTCAAAGGCGTCAGTGACGCCCATGGCCTTCAGCGCGTCGCTCAGCTCCAGCGAGGAGGACGCCTTGAACCGGGGGATGGCGGCCTCCACCGTGCCGTGCTGGGGGTCATTCAGCAGGGCGTGGAGCTTGCTGCCGGTGAGTCCGGCCACATAGTCCGCGATGGAGACGCCCTCGTTGGGCAGCAGCCCCACAAAGGCGTAGCGGCCGCCGTCGTAGTACTTCATAAAGCCGGTGGTGTTGTCGTCGGACAGATAGAGGCTCTCCTGCGACCACAGCAGATCCGCCGTCTGCCGGGTGCCGTCGGCGGCGGTGAACACCACGTCCTTCTGGATGTCGTCCTTCTCGTAGGGCTTCTTCCACTTGGCGTCAAAGCACACGGCGTTCACCAGATAGAGCATGGTGCGCGCGCCGGGCGCCTGCTCCAGCAGCTTGTCGATCATGCCGTCGGTCTGATCGCTGACCCAATGGTTCAGGTCGTTTTTCATGGTCTCGTCAAAGGCGGAGCGGTACACCTCCGCGTCATAGTAGCTGACGCAGTTGTCCAGAAAGCTGTCCTCCAGCCGGAAGATGTCCCGCACCCACAGGGAGTTGGCCAGCGACAGCTTGCACTTCTTGGTGTTCTCCGGCAGGCTCATGCGGTAGGTATAGAGGTAGTCGTTGAGGGTATCCCGATCCATGCCCATGGCCTTTTCCAGCTGGGACAGTGTGGTGCCGGCAGCGCCGTTGGCGGTCATGCCCAGCGCGTACAGCAGGGATACCGGGGAGAGCAGCACGCCCTCCTCCTTCGTTGTCTGCCGCAGCAGGGCGGCGGCAAAGTCCATGACAGCCGTGCTGTCGTCGGTCAGGTCGATGTGCGTATCGATGGTGCGGGCGGTCATGCCCTCTGTCAGGCTCTGTGCCGTCAGCTTACTGCCGCAGCCGAACAGCGGCAGCGCCATGCACGCAGCCAGCACCAGCGCCGCGATGCGTTTTCCCATGGGATCAGCTCCTTTCTGCTTGCTCTACTTCTTAGACGCAAACGAGGGGCAAAAGGTTTCCCTCGCCGCGAAAAAAAGCGGGTACACGCGGGCGGAAGCCCCTCCGTCCGTATGTACCCGCCTCACCTTACTGCGTCAGACGCTCCAGCGCGCAGTGGGCGGCGGCCTGCTCGGCCTCCTTCTTGCTGCGCCCCTCGCCGGTACCGGCCACCTGTCCGTTGAGCAGAACGCGGAAGGCGAACACCCGCGCATGGTCCGGGCCGGAGGCCCCCACCATCTCGTAGCGCAGGGTCTGATCCGGCTTGCGCTGCACCAGCTCCTGCAGCTCCGTCTTATAGTCCCGGCGGCGCTCCTCCACCTGCTCCTCCTGCTCCTTGTCCAGCAGCACCCGGTGGATCAGGCCGCGGGCGGCATCCATGCCGCCATCCAGATAGACGGCGGCAAACACCGACTCCGTGGCATCCGCCAGAATGGACGGACGGCGGCGGCCGCCGCCCAGCTCCTCGCCCCGGCCCAGCCGCAGATACTCGCCGAGACCCAGATACTGGGCCACCTCGTGCAGGCTCTCCTCGCACACCAGCGCGGCGCGGATGCGGGTCAGGTCGCCCTCCGGCATATCGGGATGCTTGGCGTACAGGTATTCCGCCGTCACGAAGCCCAGCACCGCGTCGCCCAGAAACTCCAGACGCTCGTTGCTGCTGATGCCCGCGCCCCGATGCTCGTTGGCATAGGAGCTGTGGTACAGCGCGTTTTCCAGCAGCTCCGGGCGGTGAAAGACGTAGCCCAGCTTCGTCTCCAAGGTATGCATATATGCTCCCCCTTCCTAAAAAGACGACCCCGCGCAGGCGGGGCCGTGTCTCGTTTCCTCTATGTCAGATCAACCGAGCTTGCCGTTGAGGTAGCGGACGCAGTCGCCAACGGTCTTCAGCGCCGTCAGATCCTCCTCATCGATCTCGCCGATGTCGAACTCCTCCTCCATGGCCATGACCAATTCGACCAGGTCCACGGAATCGGCACCCAGATCGTCCACGAAAGAACTCTCCATGCTGATCTCATCGGTGTCGATGGCAAACTGCTCGGCGATGAGGTCCTGCATCGTCTTGAAGATCTCCTCCATTGTCACAGGGTATTCCTCCTTCTTTTTTTCTTCGAATAGAATACGGCAATCCCACCGTAGTGTCAATACCTTTTTGCCTTTTTTATTCGGTCACCATCTGCATCTTGCCTATGTTGGCGGTGATGGCCTCCACAATGCCGCTGTCCGCCACCTGCATGGCCTGCCCGACGGCGTTTTCGATGGCCTCGGCATTGGAGGCGCCGTGGGCCTTGATAACCGGCTTGGAGATGCCGATAAAGGCGGTGCCGCCCACCTTGTTGGGGTCCAGCCGCGCCTTGAAGGCGTTGAGACCGGGCATCACCAGCAGCGCTGCCAGCTTCGTCAGCAGGTTCTTCTTGAACATCCCCTTCAGCGCGGAGCCGGCAAAGGAGCCCACACCCTCGATGCTCTTGAGCATGATGTTGCCGGAGAAGCCGTCGGCCACGATGACGTCGCAGCCGCCCTTGATGGCCTCCTTGGCCTCGATGTTGCCGATAAAGTGCAGGTCGCCCCGCGCATCGGCCTGCCGCAGCAGAGCCAGCGTCTGCTTCTGGAGGTCGGTACCCTTGCTGTCCTCCGTGCCGATGTTCAGAAGACCCACCCGGGGCTTTGCCACGCCCAGCACACGCTGGGCGTAGAAATTGCCCAGATAGGCGAACTGCACCAGATACTCCGGCGTACACTCGGCGTTGGCGCCGCAGTCGATGAGCACGGCGCTGCCGGTGGTGGTGGGGATCACCGGCGCCATGGCGGCCCGGCGGATGCCGTGGATACGCTTGGTGATGAGGGTCGCGCCGGTAAGCAGCGCGCCGGTGGAGCCGGCGGACACCATGGCGTCGCCGCCGCCGTTTTTCAGCAGCGTCAGCCCCACGCCCATGGAGGTATCCTTCTTCCGGCGGAATACGGTGGCCGGGTCGTCGCACATCTCCACCGTCTCCGCGGCGGGGATGATAGCGGCGCCGTCCGGCAGCTCCGTCAGGCCGCAGGCGCGGACGGCGTCCAGAATGGCGGTCTCGTCGCCGGTGAACACGATGTCCGCGCCGAAGCGCTTCTGCGCCTGCAACGCGCCCTTGACGATCTCCAGCGGGGCGTTGTCGCCGCCCATGGCGTCTACAATGATCTTCATGTCCACAGTACCTCCTGCTTGATGCCCTCCAGGATCTCCAGCGACCGCTGGCTCAGCTCCGCGTTTTTGTTGCGCTTGCCCTTGACGCGGTGATCCAGCGGCGGGATGATGCCGAAATTGATGTTCATAGGCTGGAAATCGCCCACCGAGCCGTTGCTGACATACAGGCCCAGCGCGCCGATGGCCGTCTCCGCCGGGAAGTCGATGGGCGGCTGCCCGTTCAGGCGGCGCGCCAGCTCCACGCCTGCCAGAAAGCCGCTGGCGCAGGATTCCACATACCCCTCCACGCCGGTCATCTGCCCGGCAAAGGCGATGCGCGGCTCGGCCTTCAGCCGGTAGTAGCGGTCCAGCAGACGGGGCGAATCCAGATAGGTGTTGCGGTGCATCACGCCGTAGCGCAGGAACTGGGCGTTCCGCAGCGCCGGGATCATGGTGAACACACGCCGCTGCTCCGGCCACTTCAGATGGGTCTGGAAGCCCACCAGATTATAGATGCTGCCGTCGGCGTTGTCCCGGCGGAGCTGCACCACGGCGTAGGGCTCCTTCCCGGTCTTGGGGTCGACGAGCCCCCGGGGCTTCAGCGGCCCGAACCGCAGGGTATCCTCGCCCCGCCGCGCCATGACCTCCACGGGCATACAGCCCTCGAACACGCTTTTATCCTCGAAGCCGTGTACCTCCGCCTCCTCGGCGGCGATCAGCGCCTGCCAGAAGGCCAGATACTCCTCCTTGGTCATGGGGCAGTTGATGTAGTCCGGCGTTCCCTTGTCGTAGCGGCTGGCGAAATACGCGCTGTCCATGTCCACGCTGTCGTAGGCCACCAGCGGCGCGGCAGCGTCGAAGAAGTTCAGGGTGGTGCCGCCGCCCAGCTTTTCGGCGATGGCGTCCGCCAGCGGGTCGGAGGTCAGGGGGCCGGAGGCGATGACCACGTCCCCCTCGGGGATGGACGTGACCTCGCCGGGGATCATGGTGATATTGGGGTGGCTGAAAATGGTCTCCGTGACCATGCGGGCAAAGCCGTCACGATCCACGGCCAGCGCGCCGCCGGCGGGTACCGCCGTGGCGTCCGCGCAGCGCATGATGAGGCTGTTCAGCCGCCGAAGCTCCTCCTTCAGAAGGCCCACGGCGTTTTCCAGCCCCGCACCCCGCAGGGAGTTGGAGCAGCAAAGCTCCGCAAAATAATCGGTCACATGGGCGGGGGTCTTTTTCTCCGGCTTCATCTCCCGCAGCGTCACAGCTACGCCCCGCTGGGCCAGCTGCCACGCGCACTCGGAGCCGGCCAGTCCCGCGCCGATGACGGTCACATGGTTCATGTCTTACTCCGCTTTCTCCGCAGCCTTTTTCGTGGTCTTTTTGGCGGCGGTGGTCTTGGTGGTGGTCTTTTTCGCCGCCGTCTTGGTGGTCTTCTTGGCGGCAGGCTCCTTCTCCGCGGTCTTGGCGGCGGTCTTCTTCGCAGCGGCGGCCTTGGTGGTTTTCGCGGTAGCGGTCTTTTTTGCGGCGGTCTTGGTGGTCTTCTTAGCAGTATCCTCTGCCGCTGCCGCCGTCTCCGCCGCACCCTCCGCATTTTCCGCACCGGCGGCGGTCTTGCGGCGGCGGTAGCCCCGCTTGTCCTCCGGCAGGAAGTTGCTGCACGCCGGATTGGCGCAGAAGGGCTTGTTGAAGCCCCGTCCCGCCTTCTTGAACATGGTCTGGCCGCACACGGGACAGTCGTCCTTCACCGGCACGTCCCACGTCATAAAATCGCAGGTGGGGAACTTATCGCAGCCATAGTAGGTGTAGCCGTTGCGGCTGGTCTTTTTCAGGATGCGGCCGCCGCACTTGGGGCAGCGTCCCGGCATCTCCACCACCAGCGGCTTGGTGAACTTGCACTCCGGATAGCCGGGGCAGGCCAGGAATCGGCCGAACCTGCCGGACTTGATGACCATGTTCCGGCCGCACAGGTCGCACTTCTCCTCCGTCACCTCGTCGGGCACCTTCAGGTACACGCCCTCCATGTCCTTCTCCACCTGCTCCAGATTCTCGTGGAACGGCACATAGAACTGGCGGATCAGGTCCTTCCACTGTACGTCGCCGGACTCCACATCGTCCAGCTTCTTCTCCATACGGGCGGTGAACTTTACATCCACGATGTTGGGGAAGCGCTGGCACATCAGGTCGTTGACCACCTGACCCAGCGGTGTGATGCGCAGGTACTTGCCCTCCTTGATGACGTACTCTCGATCCAGAATGGTGGACACGGTGGGGGCATAGGTGGAGGGGCGGCCGATGCCGTTCTCCTCCATGGTGCGGATCAGGGTGG
>ERZ773181.935-NODE-935-length-27605-cov-5.056697_pt1 | contig 27605 bp, 23 predicted proteins | sample MGYA00581001_ERZ773181 | MGnify/ENA primary metagenome ERZ773181 (study PRJEB29015, sample SAMEA2737780) | human gut metagenome | biome: human gut; feature: human-associated habitat; material: faeces | place: China | collected 2012 ...
GAAAGGCAACAATAACAGTAACAAGTGCAGAAGCAAGCAATTATACAGCAAAATCTGCAACGTATGAAGCAACAGTAAATAATGGAACAATAAGCTTAAGTGCAACGCCATACACAGGAACATATGATGGAAAAGCGCATAAAGCATTAACAAATGTAAGTGTAAATCCAAGTGATGCAAAATTAGAGTATTCAATAAATGGAGGCACGTATAGTACGACAATGCCAACAATAACAAACACCTCGTCATTTACGGTAACAGTAAGAGCAAGCAAAGCAGGATATAAAACGCAAAGCACAACACAAACAGTAAAAGTAAATAAAGCAAATGGAAGCTTAAGTTTATCATCTTATAGTAGTACAATAACATATCCAAATAGCACTTCATTTACAGCAAGTGGTACTGGAAGTATAAGTGCATGGTCGTCAAATACAGGAGTAGCTACGGTTAGTGTAAGTGGTAATACAGTAACAGTAAAATCAATTGGAGTAGGAAGTGCAACAATAACTGTGAAGAGTGCATCTAACACAAACTATAATGAAAAAACAGCAACATATACAGTAACCGTAAAAAATCCGACATTTACAGGAGATTCGGGAGTAGGTTATTATGCAGATACAGATGGAGATGGAACTCCAGATGGAATAATATTTGAGGACTTCAAAAAAGGAGGAAGTGGTTCGTGGGGTGGTACTTCATATACAGTATCAACAGTAACGGGTTTAAAAGAGTATTATATAAGTCAAACCAACTATAAAGGACCATTTGGAACAAAAAATGTTTTATCTGCAAGAGGAAGTGGAAATGCAAGATTTAATGTAATGGCATTGAGTGATTATAATAATAGTGCAACATATACATTTACAAATGCAAAATCGATTACATCAGGAGAATGGAGAGTTCCAACCAAAATTGAATGGGCAGCATTTGGAGGAGAATTAGGCATAACAACTTCGAACTATAGTGGATATGGATTAAAAGCAACATATTGGTCGTCCTCTGCCTACATCAACAGCGGCGGCTATTGCGTTGGTTTTAGTACTGGCACTTTCGTCAACGGCAACGGCTACTACCTATATCCTTTGCGTCTGGCTAGGACTTTCTAATTTTGTAAAAAATTAGAAATAAGAAAAATGCGTTATGTAAATAACGCATAGATTCAAACCAAGATAAAACTTCGTAAGAAGTTCTTGGTTTGAAAATTGTAAAATAGGAAGAGAAAATATGGGAGAAACCTTTAATAAAAGTATTCTTGAAGTAGAAAAACAAACAATAAAAGCATTGATAAGTCAAGATAAAGTAAATAAAAGATATTTAATATAATGAAAGTGATTGCTCCACCATATATGTGGTATTGTCAAAAGTTGAGCAATAAAAATGCTTTGACGACGTTTGTGAGTATTTGATTGGTCGTCCTCTGCCAACAACAACAACAACGGCTATTACGTTAGTTTTAGTACTGGCAAAATCGACAACGACAACAACAACAACCAATATCCTGTGCGTCTGGCTAGGAGTTTCATTATAATAAATACATAACATCTTTCCTTTTTGGAAAGATGTTATTGTAAATATAACGGAGGAAAAATGGAAGATAAAATAGAATTTGAAGAATTATACAAGGCATATGAATTATGCCTAAAAAACAAAAAGAAGAAGATTGGTACATACAACTTTACTAATGAGGAACTTTGTATGAATTTAATCCTATTATTAGATGAGCTAAATAATCGTACATATAAACCAAAACATTCTAACTGTTATGTTGTAACAGAACCTGCCTTAAGAGAAATATTTGCTGCACAATTTGGAGATAGAATAGTTCAACACTTTTATATGATGGAGGTTGAAGATGTATTGGAAAATATGTTAATTGATGGCTGCTGTTCATGCAGAAAAGGAAAAGAAACTTCATATGCATTGAATATGTTAAAAAATTTTTTAATAAAAACATCTGACAATGGAAAAAAACCATGTTTTTCCTTAAAAATAGATTTATCTGGATATTTTATGTCTGTTGATTGAAGAATAGTAAGTGAAAAGTTTAAAAAATTAATACAAAACAAATCTAAAGGAAAGCATAAAGAATTATTGTTATATTTAACACCGGTGATATTTGAAAACAATCCAGCGCTAGATTGTGAATATAAATGCAGTGAACAAATAAGAAATTTAGTACCTAATAGAAGAAAAATGGATTGTAATTCAAATTATGGAATGGCAATAGGAAATCTTACAGCTCAAGCAGGAAGTAATTTGAATTTAAATAATTTTGACCATTATGTAATAGAAGAATTAAAATTAGATAAATATATCAGATATGTAGATGACATAATTATTATATCTGACAATAAAAAACAACTTATTGATACTTTGCCTCTTATACAAAATAAGCTTGCTGAAACACACCAGTTTATAAATAAAAAAACAAAAATAGATACAGCCTACCACGAAGTTCCATTTTTAGGAAAGGTATCGCATCCTTATGGATATCAACAACCTAGTAAACAAGTTATAATAAGAACGTGTCAGAGAGCAAAAAATATACAATATGAAAACGAAAAGAATTTAATTGCAAAGGTTAATTCGCAGGTTGGAACTTTAAAGGGGTATAATTGTAGAAAATTAATTAGAAATTATACTGATTTATTGCCAAGTGATGCTCAAAACATAATCAAGGAAAGAATAAAAATGGTCAATTGAAAAAGGGCCATTTTATATATTTTAAAGAAAAAACATTGACACTTAAGGGGAAGAATGATATTTTATAACTAGTGTAAGTACAGCAGAAAAAGATGTTGCAGATAGTATTATTAAATCTGGATATTTAAGACCAGCAATAGGTGCATTAAAAACTTTAAATTCATATGGCATGCATCAGTTTGCTTGTTTGGAGGAATTCCAAATACAGATAATTTTATGAAAAATTTAAACACAAATTTATATACTGAACCAGATAAGATAATAAATGCAATTGAAATTTGTGTACATGAGGAAGAATTAAATAGAAATTACATAGAGCAGGGAGAACAAGGAAAATTCCATTTAGTACAAAGACAGACTTAAAACCAGAGTGCTTAGCGTTAAGGAGCAGTAAAGAATTACTAGATTTTTCATATGGTTTAGATTATTTAAGTAAGAGTGTTGGAAATTTTAGAGACATTTTAAATTATAAAAATAGAGAGCCAGGTCAGCATTGTCAAACATTCAAAAGAAGAAGAGAAAAAGAAAGCTTCATGAAGAAATTTTCACAAGGAATAGATGAAGAACAACATATTGAAATAAATAGAGAACACGAAGTTTTAGAAGAAAGTGTTGAATATGATGAAGGAAGATAATTTATATAATTAAGGAGGAATTTACATGAAAAAGTCGTATATTATTATAGCAGTGGTTGTAGTTATAATGCTTGCTGCAATTGGAGTTTGTGCTATTATAAACAACAATTCTCAAAATAAAAAACAATCAGAAGGGAATTCTATAAATTTAGAAGATACAACTAATACAGAAAGCTCAACAAATGAGAATAATTTAGAAAGTGAAAATCAAATTGCGAATACACAAAATAATCAAACAAATAATGAAAGTGAGGAAAATAATATGTATAGTACAGGAAAACATCATGCTAAAATAGTTGTGAAAAACTATGGAACAATAGCATTAGAATTAGATGCAGATGTTGCACCAATAACAGTTGAAAACTTTGCGAATTTAGTAAATGAAGGATTTTATAATGGGTTAACTTTCCATAGAATTATATCTGGATTTATGATTCAGGGAGGAGACCCTCTTGGAAATGGAACAGGAGGAAGCAGTAAGACTATTAAAGGTGAGTTTGCTTCTAATGGAGTAAAAAATTCAATTTCTCATGTAAGAGGAACTATTTCTATGGCAAGATCTTCTATGCCAAACAGTGCAAGTTCACAATTCTTTATTGTGCACAAAGATAGTACATTTTTAGATGGACAATATGCTGCATTTGGAACTGTTACAAGTGGAATGGAAGTTGTAGATAAAATATGTGCCGAAACAGCAGTTGAAGATGATAATGGAACTGTTGCAAAAAATAATCAACCAGTAATTGAAAAAATAACGATGATAGACTAATAAAAAAATAAAGACAGAAATAATTTATGTTTTTACAAAATTCAACTGATAGCTCGCATTTTGAGTGGCGGAAGGAGCTTCGACCAGGAGCAACATGCTGAATTTAAGAAAACAAATTATTTCTGTTTGTGTTATGCTGAAATGAACAAATTGAATTTATTTATATTATTTAAACAAAGTAAGTACAAGAAAGGACGAACCATATGAACGAAGAAAATGCTCAAGTTATTTATGATTTACTTGATAGAATTAAGGTAACAGATGAAAATAGAGATAGAATGGAAAAAATAAGAAAGTTTCTTAGCGAGAGTAAATTTCAAGAGGCTTTAGATGAATTGCAAATTTTACAGATGTCTGGCAATGTTGAATATGAAGACTATGCAGAGGTTAAGGAAAAGGAAAGAAAGATAAAAGAAAGAAAGCAAGAAGAAGGACTAGGATACCCTGTTGAATTAGCCGATACTGAACTTGAAAAGAGATATATTGGTTTGCTTCTAAATGATGTAAAACAGATTTCTGCATATTATTTTCTATATAAAGATTGCTTGTTTTTAGATGAACAATTGTTAGATGTGTATAAAACAGTATTGTTTACAGATGGTGAAAAGTATGCACCAGAAATTGCAAAAGAAGGATTTAATTTTGCAAGGACAACTGATGAGCTTATTGAATTTAAATATCAAATTCAAGTCGATTATGAAAATTCTAAATATAAAATGGAAAAGACATATACAGAGCTAAAAAAATTATTTACACTTAGAAGATGTTGCAGAGAAAATCCTGTAAAACATGTACAAAAAGAGATTGCAGACATAAGAAATTATGAATTGTATGACAAAATGACTGTTGAAGAAGTTGAAGGAGCTGTTGAACAGGTTACTGCAACGGAAAAATTTAAGAGGTCTATATTAAATGACGATTTGACAGGATTTTTGGTTAGAGGAGATAACACATTAACAAATGGTTTATCTATTCCATTTAAGATTTTGTCTAGTGTATTTAAGGGAATAAGACAAGGGGAAACAATGGCGTTTGCGATGCCATCAAACTCTGGTAAGAGTAGATTTACAATTAATCTAGCTGCATATATTGCATTAATGCATAAAAAGAAAGTTTTGTTAATTTCTAATGAGATGTCAGAAGAAAAAATGAAATTATGCTTAATTACTACGATATTAAATAACCCAGAAATACAAGAATTGCATGGTCAACACTTGCATAAAACAGAAGGCGAATTATTGGAATTTAAATTTAGACCAGATGATCCAAAAACAGTAAAAGTTGACGAAAATGGATTTGTTGTAAAAGAGGAAAATGAATCTCAAGCTGAATTCGCAAGGAGACTTTCAAAAATATCAACAGAATTTACGCAAACAATAAAGGTAACTAACTGGTTTAATAAACAGGTTGCAAATTCAATATACTTTATAAACATAACAGACCACACAAACGATGAGTTAAAGAAAGTAATAATGAATTATTATTATAAAGAGCATGTTGAATATGTATTTTACGATACGCTAAAAACAGACATTGAAAACATTGGTAACGGAGAAGAGCTAAAGAAAACAGCAACAATTTTATCAAACTTGGCTCAAAACTTTAACATGTTTATAGGCTCTACATTGCAACTTGCAGAAACGGCAACAGACCCTATTAATTTAAACATAAACGATTTAGCCGTTAGTAGAACTGTAAAAGAAGTATTAGATACACTTTGTTTGTTCAAACAAATACACAAAGAAAATTATAAAAATTATGAATACTCTTTAAATGAAGTAGACGATAAATTCTTTGACTTAAAAGATTATGAGGACCCGGATGAAAGATACTATGCATGTGTAGTTGATAAAAACAGAGCTGGTGCAAAACCAAAGCTATTATTTAACTTAAATTTAGCATATAACAGATGGGTTGAACTTGGATACTTACGATTAAAAGATGCTGAATAAATTATACTCAGCAAAAACTTCGCCCAATAGGGACGTCCCTTTTTGGGCGAAGTTTTTGCAATTTGGATTTGATGAGTTAAAAAATTAAAGGGGTGGATATACGTGAAAAATAAGAAAATTAAAATAATGGCTAGTGTTGTTATATTAGTAATAATTGTTATATTTTTTATTGCAGGTTTAATAACTTTGAAAAATACCAATAAATCAAATGATGAAAGCAATAAAGAAGTAAAAATAGAAATTACACAAGAAAAAAATGAATCAGCCATTGTTTTGAAAGTAACATCTGTTGATGGATTGATTAGCATAAGTAATGAACAAATTGCTAAGATGACGGACTATGATAAGAAACATGTTATATCTGTTACTGAGCATTTGTCTATAAATAAGGGGCATGGAACAGATTTTTCCACATTTGGTGAGACAATAAAATACGAATATGATAAGGGGATTATTTCGGAAAATTCAGAAGAAGCTTTCTGGAATTATGTAGAGAGTCATGGTGGGCTTGACACATGGCTAAAAGGTACGTTGGAATATTGTTTTGGAAATGAAAATGGAGTATATAATTTATATGAAATAATAAATCCAGAGGGTGAAAAATCAGATACATATACAGCAACGCAAAGTGGCACATATACTTTTACAGTAAAAGATTTGTTGTATAATAAGGAATATAAAAAGACAGTTGATGTGACTGTAGAAAAATAGGACAAAACGGAATTGTATACAAGAACATTTGAATTGGAATAGGTTGTTCAGTGCTAGGAGAAACAACTATATTTTAAATTAAAATAAATCAGAACGAGTACTTGTTCTAACAAGTGTTAAAATTAAAATATCATTATCAATTTGATATACTAATAACCAATCGGGCTTTATATGACATTCATAGAATCCGTTCACTTTCGGGTTCTAATATATGATTACAATATTTAGTAGGTAAAATTTCTCTGCTTGAAAGAATAGAAACAACTTTGACGAATTCAGTCTCATCAAAGTTGTTTCTATTTTTTAAATTCTGGCTCCATTCTAATATTGATATTTTCTGTTTTAGGCAGCACTAATATATGCAGAAATTTCTTATATATTCAAAAATTTAAAAATGTCATTTATTTGTCACTTTGATAGTGTATTATAATTTCAGATTGAGTGCTTTGGAGATTTAATTTGCTATTCCAAAGCGAGAAAGGAAAATATAATGGAAATTTTAAGAGTTGAAGATTTAGTTAAAACTTATGGGAAAGGTGAAAATCAGGTTAATGCAGTTGACCACATTTCTTTTTCGATAGAGAAAGGAGAATTTGTTGCGATTGTTGGAGCTAGTGGAAGCGGAAAATCTACGTTGTTACATTTGTTAGGCGGAGTGGATAGACCAACTTCAGGCAAAGTGTTCATAGATGGAAAAGATATTTATTCTTTAAATGATGATAATTTAGCAATATTTAGAAGAAGACAAATTGGTTTAATCTATCAATTTTACAATTTAATACCAATATTAAATGTAAGAGAAAATATAACACTGCCATGTGACTTAGACGGACAAAAAGTTGATGAGAAAAGATTAGATGAGCTAATAAAAACATTAGGGTTAGAAAAAAGAGAGAAGCATCTGCCAAATCAATTATCTGGAGGACAACAACAACGTGTATCAATAGGAAGAGCAATGATAAATAATCCAGCATTAATGCTAGCAGATGAACCAACAGGAAATTTAGATTCAAAGGCGAGTGATGAAATAATATCATTATTAAAATTGTCAAACAAAAAGTTTAACCAGACTGTTGTAATAATTACTCACGACTTAGAAATAGCAAAAGAAGCAGAAAGAGTTATAACAATAGAAGATGGAAAAATAATAAAGGATGAGAAAAATTTCGCCCAATAGGGACGCCCTTTCTTGGGAGAAGAAGAAAAAATAATATAAATTTTGTCCAGTAAAGGAAGCTGTTTGGAAACGAAAAGTTAATTTCGCCCAAAAAAGGGCGTCCATATTGGGCGAAAAGATGGAGAATATATAATGAATGTTTTAAATAAGTTGACTAAGAAAAATTTATTACTTAATAAGAAACGTACAATTGTTACTATTATTGGAATTATGCTTTCTACTGCGCTGGTTTGTGCGGTTGCAGGACTGGTCACGAGTGCACAGCAGACGTTTGTAAATCTTATTAAGAATTCTGACGGAGATTATCATATTTCGTTTTCTAATGTGCCACAGGAACAGCAAAAATATATTACTCAAAACAATGCGGTTGATAGTTATTATACTACAAAAGAGCTGGGATACAGTGAATTCGAGAGTATTCAAAATGAGGATAAACCATATATTTATGTGGTTTCTATGAATGAAAAAGCTTTCGAAAAAGGTGCATATAAATTGATAGAAGGTCGAATGGCTCAAAATGAGAATGAGATTGTTATTCCACAACATTTAATTGATAATGGTAGAGTTAAGATTAATATGGGAGATAAAATTACTTTAAATGTTGGAACAAGAGAACTAATGGACGGCAGTAAGCTTAATCAAAAAAATCCATATCTAGCAAGTTCGTCAAAAGAATATATATATCAAGAGACTGGAAAAGCCGGAGACAACGAAGATTATGAGGAGCAAATTGTTGATGGACAGAAAAAAGAATACACTGTTGTTGGAATAATGAAAAGACCTAATACGGGTGTAGAACCATATACAGCACCAGGCTATACGGCAGTTACATATTCAAACGATGAGAAAAATGCAGATGGCACAGACAAAATAACATCAATAGGCACAAAATTAAATACAAATGCTTCAAATGAAATTTTATCAGCAGAAGAAAATGAAAAATCAGTGACAGCTGATGCTACAATAAAAAACTCACAAACAGCCAACTTCTATGTAACTCTAAAAAATCCAAAAGAATATGAAAATGTAAAGAATCAAATAAAAAACACAATAGAAGCGGAAACTAAGAATGAAATTGAAGTAGAAGTTAATTCAGATTTATTAAGGTTCGAAGGAGTTCTTAGTGAGAGCACTTTAGGAGTTCTATATGGAATTGCAAGTGTTATTATAGTAATAATAATCGTAAGCAGTGTGTTTGTAATAAGAAACAGTTTTAGTATTTCTGTATCTGAAAAAACAAAACAATATGGAATGCTAGCATCTGTTGGAGCAACTAAAAAACAAATAAAAAGAAGTGTTTTACTAGAAGGATTATATATTGGTATAATTGCAATTCCACTTGGAATCTTATTAGGAATTGTTGCAATAATAATTTTATTATGGATAGTAAATTTATTAATTGGAGACATGATGGAAGGCACATCATTTGTATATGATGTACCAGTAGCAGCAATATTAATTTCAATAGCAATTTCAACAGTTACAATATTCTTATCATGCTTAATTCCTGCAATAAAAGCATCTAAAATTCCACCAATTGAAGCAATACGTGGAACAGATGATATAAAGATAAAGACAAGAAAAATAAAAACATCAAAATTAACGAAAAAATTATTTGGAATAGGCGGAGTAATTGCAAGCAAAAACTTAAAAAGAAATAGAAAAAAATACAGAACAACAGTAGTGTCGCTAGTTGTAAGTATATCAATATTCATAGCACTTTCATCATTTTTAACTTATGGACAGCTGATGACAAGCTCATATTATACAGATTTAAAATGTAACATAGCAGTAAATGGTGGAAATGAAGCATTATATGAAAAAATTGCGACATGGAGCGGAATAAATAGCTACAGTTATTCATACCAGACTAGTGCTGTGATAGACGTAAACAAATATGGAACAGACTTTGCTAAAGAAGAATTAGAAAATAAAAAACAGATACATGAAGAAGACTTCCCAGAAGATGTTGGAAAATATGAATATAATACTCTAGGTTTGACAATTGTTATGGTTAACAATGACTACTTCAAGTCATATGTAAAAAGCCTTGGAATGAACGAGAAAGATTATTCAAATATAGCAATACTTGGAGACGACATGATGCATTATCTAGGGCAAGGAAAATCTAAGGTTGAGCATTATTTTAATGTGAAAGCTGGAGAATCAATGGAAGTTACTATGGATGATGAGCAAAAGCAAATTAAGATTTCTAAAATTACAACAGAAAGACCAATGGGATATGAAAGTTGTTATACAGAGGGAGGCTACTTGTTTGTATCTGAAGATTATCCAGTAGTTACTAAAGATAAGAGTGAATTAAATAGTGGAAACCTATGCATAGATGCACAAAAACCATCAGAAATAGAAAACAAGCTAACAGACCTTAAAAAAGAAGGCGAAGACTTTGAAGATATAATGATAACAAATTTAGCTGAGTATGCAGATCAACAAAAAAGGATAATAATACTCGTATCAATATTCTTGTATGGATTCATAGCAGTAATCACACTAATTGGTGTAACTAATATATTCAACACAATAACAACAAACATGATACTACGCTCAAAAGAATTTGCAAACCTAAAATCAATAGGAATGACAACCAAAGAATTTAACAAAATGATAAAATTAGAGAGCATAATGTATGGAGCAAAATCATTGCTAATAGGAATACCAATAGGGCTTTTAGGCTCATATGAAATATTCAAATCGTTTACAAATTCGATAGACTTTGGATTTATAATACCATGGCAAGCAATAATAATTTCTGTAATATTTGTATTTATAATAGTAGGACTAACAATGAAATATTCGTTAAACAAAATAAACAAGCAAAATATAATAGAAACAATAAGACAGGATAATATATAATAAAAATTGTTCAGAGGTGTAATGAACTTCTGAATAATTTTTAGGAAAAAATACGAAAAATACACGATTATGCGATTAATTTTTGGTATAATTTGCCAAAATGAGAATAATATGATATAATAAAGAGTATGAATGAAAGGAGGAATCGCTATGACACTTGTCAAGGCGATTGAAGAACAGTTTGCTAGACAAGCTGGTATGTAGACAAATAAGTAAAATTTTTGGTAAAAAATGGAGGATACAGATGCTTAGCTATTTGGAAATTAGACAGAAAGACAACCTGTTCGCAAAATGCGAACTTGAGTTTATCTGGACCATTGAGAGCCAGAAAAAAGACTATCTTACAAGCAAATCTCGGGTGGTTTATGTACCACTCGAAAAATTCAAGAGGTTTGCGCCAGTAAGCGTGGGAGACGTTTTTACGGTGCTGCACGATGAAAAATCAATCAAGGGGTCTGTAATTAGTGTATGTACACGGGATGAGGAAGCAAAGGCAAAGCACAAAGCTCTGAGAAAACGTGCTGCTACTGTTTCTGTCTAACATACTGCATAGGCGGGGGATATTATCCCCCGCCTTTTGCATGGCAAGAATTTATGATATAATTTAGTTTAATTGTAAAAGTATTTTGTAATTTAAATATTTAACATCTATTTAATATTATGAAGCTATGATATAATATAGAAAACAAAAATAAAACTAGGATGAAACATTTTTGAAACAAACTTATATAATTTATTGCAATAAAATGTATAATATGAAAAATTCAAAAATATAGAAAGGAAAATAACATGAAAGCTTTAGTTATATCAGATATACATGGTTCGGGATATTATGCCGACAAAATAAGAGAAATAGTAGAAAGAGAAAACCCAGAAAAAATAATATTATTAGGAGACTTATATTACCACGGCCCAAGAAACGATTTGAGCCAAGAGTACAACCCAATGAAAGTTGCAGAAACATTAAACTCAATGAAAGACAGGCTATTAGTAGTAAAAGGAAACTGTGACGCAGAAGTAGACGAAATGATTTCAGAATTCAAATTTAACGACCACATATTAATGGAGATAAACGGAAAAAAATTCTACTTCACACATGGTCACAAATACAACATAGAAAACATACCTTATGACGATTTCGACATAATGATTTATGGACATATACATCAAGGATTTATAGAAGAAAAAGAAGGTTTGATATTTGCAAATCCAGGGTCAATATCACTACCAAAATGCAACACAGCACATAGCTATATCATATTAGATGAAAACATGATAATACTAAAAGACGTAGATGGAAAAGTAATACAAGAATACGAATATAACAAATAATTGGAGGTGACATAATGATTTTATTCAGCAAGGAAGAAGGCCTAATAAAGGCGACCGGCATAAGAAAACTAGATGGAGCTAGAGATGCAAACTACAAGTTACCACACATAGCGGTAGGAGTATTTTCAGAATATTTATTAGACGATATTGTAGAAAAATTTGAATGTATCAAGGTTGGATTTATTAGTGGTGCTAACTGCAGTCGCCCAGTCTATATTATGAAATATGAAGACATAAAAATAACATTATTTATGGCAGGTGTAAGTGGACCATGGATAAGTACAGACATAGAAGAATTGAGTGCGAACGGAGTAGACACGTTTATAATTTTCGAAAACTGTGGAGTACTAGATAAAAAAATAGAGGACTGTTCGATAATAATTCCCAATAAAGCATTTAGAGATGAGGGAACAAGTTATCATTATGTACCAGATTCAGAATCCATAGAAATGAACAAGGAATACAAAAATATATTTAAACAGGTGCTAGATGAAAATGGATATAAATACGAAGAAGGTGCAACTTGGACGACTGATGGATTTTACAGAGAGACAAAAGACAAAATAGAAATGTTTAAACAAAAAGGTGCCGTTTGTTTAGAAATGGAAGGCGCATCAATTGCGGCTGTTTGCGAATATAAGAAATTAAAATACTTTACCTTCTATTATGCTGGAGACAATTTAGATGCAGTAGAATGGGAAGAAAGAAGCCTAGGACAGCTAACGAGTTTTGAAAAGAAAGCTAGAGTGCCATATTTAGCATTTGAATTGGCAAGAAAAATTGAATGTAAATAAAAATGAAAAATATATTCAGGATTCGAAAATAGTAGAAGAGGAAAATAAGATGTTGAAAATTTATAACATACTAGAAAAAATGGAATTTTTAAAAGAAGTAGCAACGCTTGAATACGAGGAATGGGCAGACAAGCCGGAAGAGGATAAAGAAGCAAGAATAAAAGGAAAAATAGAAAAAATAAAAATCAAATTAAAAGGCAAAGACTTTTGCAAATTGATTTTGCTAGATGATGATAAGCTAATAGGATTCATATCAATATTTCCTCAAGACTGTGACGAATGTCCAAAACTCAGTCCATGGTATGCCACAATGTATGTGAAAAAAGAATACAGAGGACAGGGATATTCCAAAATATTAAATGATGCTATTTTAAAAGAGGCGAGAAAAAGAGGATATAAAGAAATATATTTGAAAACAACGTTAAACGACTATTACGAAAAATTCGGAGCAATATTTGTAAAGAAAATAAGTGAAGAAAAAATATATAAATTTGAATTATAGAAAGAGAAAGGAGTCAGCTAATTATGAAAGTTTTAATAGGAACAAACAATAAAGGAAAAGTTGAAGGTGCAAAGCAGGCATTTGAAAAATTTTACGAGAATGTATGATTTAACAAGAGAAGCATTTATAATGGCACTAACTGAATTTATAAATGGAGACATTTGGAGAGATTAGAAATATTATATTCGGCTTGTCCTAGATTATTACTTAATTCTGTACAATCCGGGGACGGAGGAAAAAATGTTACATAAAATGAAATTACAAGAAGATACATTTGAAAAAATAAAAAAGGAGAAAATAAAATGGCATACGAACCAGGAGATCTAGCTATTAAAATAGATAGCTACAAATTAAATATAAGAGCAGCAGGAGTAATAATACACAATGGAAAAATATTATTACACAAAGGAGAAACAGCAAACCATTATGCCCTGCTGGGCGGACATGTGAGAATAGGAGAAAACTCACAAGACACAGTAAAACGTGAAATACAAGAAGAACTAGGCAAAGAAATAGAAATAACAGGATATATATCAACAATAGAAAACTTCTTTGAGCTAAAAGGAATAAAATATCATGAGATTATGTTCGTATACAAAGCAGAGTTTTGCAATGAAGAAGATAAAAAAATAGAATACACAATGAAAAATATGGAAGGCGGAATTGAAAGTGATATTCACTACGAATGGATTAAAATAGATGAATTAGAAAAATATCCGCTGAAACCTCAAAAGATTATAAATGCTATAAAAAATGGAGAATATCCTGTACATTTAATAAATGAAAATTAATATAAGTGAAAAAGAATGCAGCAATTTGCATTCTTTAATTTTTAAATTTTTTTATAAATATATATTGACGTTGTTACGTAACGATGATAAAATAATAATCAGAGAGATGAAAAAATAATCAAGTTTCAGGAAAGGATGAACAAAAATGGAATATAAGGTTTCAGAATTAGCAGAAAAGGCAGGTGTTACGAAAAGAACTATACACTACTACATAAGTAAAGGATTATTATTACCACCAGAAGGAAGCGGAGTAAACAGTGTATATAATGATGAACATTTAAACAGGCTACTTCTTATAAAAAAATTACAATCAGAGTATATGCCATTAAATAAAATAAGAGAATATATTTTGGAAAATCCGACAGAAGAAATAAGAGAGTATAGTTTGGAAGATACTGAAAAAAATCCAAGGTTAAAATTGAAAGAAGAAACTTCAGAGTACAATAGTGAAAAAACCAAAATATCTGGAAGCGGTAAAGAAATATACATTAGAGAAAATGTATGTGACATATTTGAAATGAATTATTCACAAGAAAATGGTGAAAAATATAAGCATATTATTGAAAATGTAAAAAAATATGTAGAAAAAATGTTAGAAGACTAGAATTATATAGAGGGGAAATAAAAAATGAAAAATGTAGATTTAAGAGAGTTGGCTCTAAAGGAAGTAAAAATAACAGGTAATGTAATAGGAAAATTTGGGACATTTGAAATTGAACAAATGTACAAAAATAATACAAAAGAAGTTTTAGAAGTTGGATACACATTTCCAATAGTAGAAACTGCAACAGTTGTTGGATTTGAAATAAAGGTTGGAGATAAAATATTAAAAGAAAAATGCAAAGAAAAGGGCGAAGCAAAAAGAGAATACCAACAAAACATTGTTAAAGGCAACAGTGCTTACATGATGGAACAAGAAACGGCCAACATATTTAAAATATCAGTCGGAAAAATTGATAAGGACGAAGAAGTAACTATAAAAATACAATACATAGATAAATTCGAAATTATAGACAACCAGATAGAAATATTAATACCAACACTTGTAACGCCAAAATATAAATCAAATGTTACAAACAAATTAATATATGGAAAAACTAATTATACAGTAGATTTTACTATAAATATAGACAAAACTTTAAACGTAGAAAACATAAATTGCCCAAGCCATAAAATAAACATAATAGACGAAAAAAACATAAAAGTAGAAAATTATGATTTATCAAAAGACTTTAAACTAGATATAAAATTAAAAAATGAATTATTATCAAAAGCAATTATATCAAAAACAAGAGATGGCAAAGATATGCTATATCTATCATTCATGCCAGAAATAGACGATGTATACGAAGATAGCGAAAAGGAGTATTTATTCTTAATTGATATATCTGGTTCGATGATGGGCGTTAAGCTAGAAGAAACCAAAAGAGCAGTAATCGAATGCTTAAAGCAATTAGACGAAGGAGATAAATTCAACATAATTGCGTTTGACCATGAATTTGAAGTGATGAGTGCACATGCAATAGAATATAACGAGAAAAATATGCAAGAAGCGGCAAGATATATTAACAGTTTGCACGCTGCAGGAGGTACAGAAATACTAAATCCAATAAAATTTGCATTATATGAAAATACAGAAAAAAGTAATACTGCTATTTACAGACGGTCAAGTTGGAAACGAAAAACAAATAATAGATTTTGTAAACGAACATGGAAAAAACAGTAGAATATTCCCATTCGGAATAGATTCAAATGTAAACTCATATTTTATAAAGCAGTTAGCCAAAGCTGGTAACGGTAAAGCAGAATTAATACAACCAAACGAAAAAATAGATGATAAAATAATAAGAACATTTGCAAGAATACAAACACCAATGGTAGAAGACATACAAGTGGATTATGGGCAAAATAAATTAGTAGACGAAATAAAAGAAGAAAACAGTCTATTTAACTACGAATTCTTTAACGTATTTGCAAAAATAGAAGAGATAAAAGACGACATAGAATTAAAAGGAAAAATTTTAGGTAAAGAATACACATGGAAAATTGCTAAAGAAGAAATAACTAACACTGATGTAGACCTAGAAGTACTATTTGCAAAACAAGAAATAGAACGTTTAGAAGATTACATTAAAAATACATACGATTACGAAAAAATAGAAAATTACAAGAAAATGATAATAGACATAGCTGTAAAATACAATATAAATTCTGAATACACATCTTTTATAACAGTATATGAAAGAGAAAATAAGCTACTTGATGTACCTCAATATCAAGAAACAACATTAAGTAACAAGTTCATGTTTGATGCATTTGAAGGAATAGATGCAATGGATTATGAATGTGAAGAAAGCTTTTCGGGTTCAGATCAAAGAATTTCTAATACTTCGAATTTATTTGGAGCTAGTGATGGTACTCATTCGGTAAAAGGAAGCGCTAAAGGTTCAGGAGCTCTTAATATTCCAAGTTTTATGAAAAAATCTAAAGTAATAAGCCCAAAATATGAAGAAGCATTGCGTTGGGATGCAAAAAACCATGAAACAACAGAATTATTAGATGAAAAAATTAACGAATATTACGAAAAATTTATTAAGCAAGAAGAAAAATCAATATTAACATATTTACTATATGCATTATATGATTTTACAAAAGGATCACAAAAAATTGATTATGAAAGATTAGTAAAATTCTTAGAAGCACACAAACAAGAAATAAGAAAATCAGAATTATATATGCAATTAATCTGCAGATACTATGAAGACATGAAAATAGATTTTACTGATAATCGAGAAAAATTATTAAACATTATTGATGAAGATTACAAAAAATTAATTTTAACAAATGCAAAAATAAAAGTATATAAAAGTGTAATAACAGAAAAAGAAGTAGAGCAAATTATAAAAGAAAACAAAATATCAGAAAACATAGATAACGTAATTTGGTATTTATATAGCAAAATGGTTATACATTTTTAGAAAAAGTGATATAATGTTGAAAAATTGGAAAGGAAAAAACTATGGAAACAACAGTATATCTAATAAGACATTCAGTAAGACTTAACATGAAAAACAACATAGAAAGTTACAATACGACTCAGGAAAGCCTAATAAAAAATGAAAAAATAATACTAAGCGTGACAGGAGAAAGAAGAGCAGAAAAGTTAAGCAACGAAAGAGAACTGCAAAACATAGATGTAGTGTACGCAAGCAACTGTGTAAGAACATTGCAAACAGCAAAATACTTAATGGAGAAACAAAATCTTAAGGCAAATCTTGATGAAAGACTAGACGAAAGAAGAACCGGAAAACCAAACGACAAAGAATATCCAGATTGGTACACAAGACAATTCCAAGACGAAAACTTCAAAACAGAAGGTGGAGAAAGTCAAAAAGATGTAAGAGAAAGAATGGAAGAAGTATTCAATGAAATTGTAGAGAAAAATAAAGGCAAAAGAATTGCAATTTTCACACATGGAAATGCAATGACCTTTCTACTCATGAAATGGTGCAAAGTAGAAAACGTAACTCCAAACAAAGAAATAACACTAAGCTACAATGGAAAAATCATCTTTAACAAAAGATTAAATTCACCAGAAGTATTCAAGTTGACATTAGACGAAGAAAATAATGTAAAAAATATAGAAAACATAGAATTTGCAGACTTAGAATTTGATGATTTTAATATATAAAAATTGAAATGAAAATTATATACTGAAATTATAAATAATTCCAAAACTAAATAATTTAAATGAGTATATAGAACAATTTATGGAAAGTTGCCCCAAATTTTCTGATATACTCGTAAGATAAAATGAAAGTTTTTACTGGAGCTAAAAAATAAACTAAATATTAAAAGGCTGAGCTTAATTCTGCTCAGTCTTTTCGCTTTGCCTTTTTGAAAAAAATAATATGATGGATTTGATATATAAGATTATACTGTAAAAAACGAGTGTTGATAAAAGAATATTAAAAATACAATTGACTAAAGTTAAAATATTTTCTCATAACCCTAATACCAATGATTTGATACTAGACTCTGCAAAGACAATAAAATGAAGCAGTTGCTGAATTTTAATAGGTGATTTTTTCTTGCATTTCCATGTGAAAATGTCACACTTTGGCCACAGCTAGGACTGAATTAGGCATTGTTAAACAAGGTTTAAAAGAAATAGAAAAAATAAATTTAAACAATGAAATAGTAACATGAATAAGCAAGTTTGGTCAATTGAAAAAGTAATTTCTATTTGGAAAAAGTAAATTCTAGTTACCAAGTAAATGCTATTTATAAGCAAAAATTTAATGTTAAAACATTGATTTTTGCTTATTTTTAGTGTAAAATGAGAATATAGACAAGAAAAAAAGGCGCATTTAAGCGAGTGAATTCAAATTAATTTTTTTTAAGGTAAGACTAATTTCTATTCACTTAATTGTGCTCGCAACAGCGGCAATATTTGGTTAGCGCAGATGCTTCTTGTTACAGTTGATTTTATAAGTTAAGAAGATAAGGCTGTAAAGTGACCTCATCTTCTTTTATCTTCTGTATATTAAACTTTTCTAATGGTTCTTTGCCATAGAAAAACTCGAATGCCTCATATGGTGTTTTCCTTCCAAGTGATTTTCTTGGAACAGAATTGATATGAGAGAACATTAAATCAAGCTTATCTTGTGTTAAAGCTGACATATCTTTTTTCTTTAAAATAATGTCTCGTATAAATTCATGATTGTTTTCCACATGTGGCTTCTGACTTGGCATTTGTGCATCGCAATAAAATATATTGCTTCTAATTTCTCCTGTAGCTGTGTTTACCTCAAATAGCTCTGGTTTGGCAAATTCCGAACCTCTGTCTGTTAATAACAAACCAAACAATTTCTTATACATTTCATCTCCAAGAAGTTCTTGAAAATAATTTAGAGATTCTGACATTTCTTCAGAAGTTCTATGTTGCTTTAAGCGACCAATCATAAATCCTGTATTCTCAAATATAAATGTTTGTATGTATGGACCTTCTTGATGATTATAAACCGTATCCATTTCTGTTGTTGCATATGTTGGGTTATTCTTTACAAATTCAACATAATCATCATATTTTCTTCCGGTATAATCAGCAGACTCAGATCTTTTCTTAAGTTTATTTTTATTTGTTATTTTTCTTCTTACTTTTCTTCGTAAATCAACGTTGGTAATATCCCAGTCCTTAAATAGCCCCATTTCGATGTATGTATAAATTGTTTTTTCACATTGTGTAATTTCCTTATGGCTCTGCAAAATCGTGTAAATTGACTGTCCTTGTTTGATTAAAGGGCATATTGTGTGTGCTAATTCATATAGCTCTGTTGTATTTAAATTAACACCTTGTCTTGAATCTTTAAGAGAATATTCGTATTTTTTTTGTGCAATATTTGCGTAATAAAAATATTTTGTTTTTTTACAATGTTTTATCTCTGAACAAGAATTACATGCACCAACAAACTTATCTCTTCTCAAACATGGAACTTCTTCAAAATTAGAACACATTCCAATGCAGACTTTACATTCATTGTAATATTTACATTTCCTTGGCACATCTTCCGCTTGTGAATATCTACGTTTTCTATTGTTTTTTATTTCTTTTCCTATTGTTGATTGACTTTTATTAAGTTCTTTGGCTGTTTCAAATTTTCTTAATCCTTTGTTAATGTTTTCTTCAATAATTTTTCTATCTTCTAAAGAAAGATGTTTACCATTAAAACTCATAATTAACCTTCTTTCCCAAGAAGCATCTGAATCTATAATTTAATCTTACAACAAGAATTACTGTAAGACTTATTTACACTATATTTTTATTAAATAGAATTTACTTTTTCAATTAACAAAAATTAAATAAAAATAAAATTTGATTATTTAGCTCTTGAATATGAGCTAGTAATAGAGGTATAATTATATACATGATACGCCACTCCTTTATGGGAATATTTGGTTATTGTTCAAAACAATTATACCATAAAAAAAGGGTGTATCATTTTTTTATATAAAAAAGTGATATAAACCTTGAAATAACAGGGGTGTAACTAAATTGAAAATTAAATTAGTTTACACTACTGTGGAAGAATAGAAGAAAACAAAATGTATTTTATAGAATCAAAAAATATAACTAATAGAAGATTTGAAAAAAGGAAAATCAGAATAGAAAAGATTCAAAAGATGTGGAAACAACCTAAAGGCAATAAATATATAGAGCTATATGAAGGATTATGCAGATATGCAATTAAGTATGGAAACAATATTAATTATAAAACAGAGAAATTCCGAAATGATTTTTACAGAGATAATAAAGAAGCATTACAAGAAATGAGAATCTGTGAAATAATAGAAGGATTAAAAATGTTAAATTTTATAGACTTAATTAATATTGATGATGACAGTATAAAAATAATAGATTATAAAACCGTACTTCAAATTAAAGAAATGATAAGACGAAAACAACAAATTGCTGGTAGATAAACTACTGGCTTTTTTCTTTATATAGATTAAAACAATATTGGAAAAATGAAAAAATTAAAAGTGCTATATAATAAATAACATATATAAAATAGATAAAGTCTTAAAAACGATTGTGGAAGGAATTGTAAAAATACCTGCAGATATATTGAGAAAAAAGTAATTTTATGATATAAAATATCTTAGATAATTATATTTATAATGGAGGCACTGCTATGAATGATACAGAACAAAGAAATAATGCCAAAGAGTTTTCAGAGGAATGGAAAAACAGAGGATATGAAAAAGGAGAATCTCAAACATTTTGGTTAGAATTATTAAATAAATTATTAGGTATAGAAAAACCATCTACATTTATTAAATTTGAAGATCAAGTTCATATAGATAAAGCAACAGGGTTTATTGACGGGTTTATAGATAAAACTAAAGTATTAATAGAACAGAAATCTGTTGACAAAGATTTAAGAAAGGCAATTAAACAATCAGATGGATCTCTATTAAATCCATTTCAACAAGCTAAAAGATATTCAGCTGAACTTCCATATGACTCAAGGCCAAGGTGGATAGTAACATGTAATTTTAAATCTTTTTTGGTATATGATATGAATAATCCAAATGGAGAACCAGAGGAAATCCTATTAAAAAATTTATCTAAGGAATACTATAGACTTTCTTTTTTGGTTGACTCTAAAAGTGAGCATTTAAAAAAAGAAGAAGAAATATCATTTAAGGCTGGAGAATTAGTTGGAAAATTATATGATGCTTTTTATAAAGAATATAAGGATATTTCAAAAGAACAATCAAAAAAAGATTTAAATGAATTATGTGTTAGGTTAGTATTTTGTTTGTATGCTGAAGATGCTGGATTATTCGGAAGAAGAAAACAGTTTCATGATTACTTGGCCAAATATGATGATTTAACATTAATGAGGGAGAATCTTATTAAATTATTTAAGGTATTGGATACAAGGCTAGAAGAGAGAGATCCATATTTGGAAGATGAATTAAATCAATTTCCATATGTAAATGGAGGTTTATTTTCAAATGAAAACATTGAGATACCTAAATTTACTGAAGAAATAAAAGAAATTCTGTTAGCAAAAGCGTCTGATGATTTTGATTGGTCTGATATTTCTCCAACGATATTTGGAGCAGTATTTGAATCAACATTAAATAGAGAAACAAGAAGAAGTGGAGGAATGCATTATACTTCAATTGAGAATATTCACAAAGTTATTGATCCATTGTTTTTAGATGATTTAAGAAATAAATTAAATGAAGCAGAATCATATAAAAATGAAAAAACAAGAAATGAAAAATTGACGGAATTTCAAAATTATTTATCAAGTCTAAAATTTTTTGATCCCGCATGTGGCTCTGGAAATTTCTTAACAGAAACATATTTGGCATTAAGAAGACTTGAAAATGAAGCATTATCAGCAAAAACACATGGAAATATGATGATGGATTTAGAAGATACAATTAAAGTTTCTATTCAGCAATTTTATGGTATAGAGATAAATGATTTTGCGGTAAAAGTAGCTAAAACAGCACTTTGGATAGCAGAAGCTCAAATGTGGAATGAAACAAAAAACATTGTATCAAGCTTAACAAATATAGAAGATTTTTTACCATTGGAATCTTATGAAAATATAATAGAAGGAAATGCTTTAGAAATTGATTGGAATGAAGTTATATCGAATACAGAATGTGATTATATAATGGGAAATCCACCATTTGTTGGTGGAATGTATATGAATGCAACACAAAAAAAAGAAATCAGAGATATTTTTGGTGGAGTAAATGGAGAAGGAGAATTTGATTATGTAACAGCATGGTATAAAAAAGCGTGTGATTATATATCAATTTCTAGAATTAAGGTTGCATTTGTTTCTACTAATAGTATATGCCAAGGTGAACAAGTAACAACATTTTGGAAATATTTAATGGAAAAATATTCAATAGAAATTAACTATGCATATAATACATTTATATGGAATAGTGAAGCAAATGAAAAGGCAAAAGTTCATTGTGTAATTGTAGGTTTTTCAAGAAAAGGTATTCAAACAGATAAATGGCTATATACTGATGTGAATGTATATAAAAGATGCAAAAACATTAGTCCATATTTGATTGATGCGCCTACACAATTCATTACTGCACATTCTGATCCAATTTGCAATGTGCCTAAAATGAGATTTGGAAGTATGCCAAGGGATGGCGGTGGATTTGTAATAACTCCAGAAGAAAGGCAAGAATTTATAAAGAAGGAACCTATAACTGAAAAATGGATTAAACCATACATAGGTGCAGTGGAATTCATTAATAATAAAGAAAGATATTGTTTATGGCTAAAAGATGCCGATCCTCAGGAAATATCAAAAAGTAAATTGGTAATGGACAGAGTAGAAAAAGTAAGGGAATTTAGAAGCAATAGTAAAGCAGAAGGTACAAGAAAATTTGCATCTACTCCAACATTATTTTGCCAAATTGCACAACCGGACACACATTATATAATTGTACCTAAAACTTCATCAGGAAAAAGAAGATATTTACCAATTGGATTTATGGATAAAGATACAATAGCAAGTGATCTTGTTTTCTTAATACCAGATGCAACATTATATGAATTTGCGGTTATCAGCTCAAATGTTCACATGTCTTGGTTGAGAACAGTATGTGGAAGATTGAAGTCAGATTATAGATATTCTAAGGATATAGTATATAATGACTTCTGTTGGCCAAATCCAAATGAAAAACAAAAAGAAAAGATCCAAAAAACAGCACAATTAATCTTAGATGCAAGAAAGAAATATCCAAATGTAACTCTTGCTGATATGTATGGTGAAAAAATGTATTTGTATACAGATTTAATAAAAGCACACCAATTAAATGATATTGCAGTGATGGAAGCATATGGGTTTGATTGGAGGCATATGACAGAATCAGATTGTGTGGCAAAATTAATGGAGTTGTATCAACAAAGAATAGACAATAATTAAAATAAAAAGAGGGTTAGTAAAAGTGAATATAGATAAATTGTTAAAAGACAACAAGATTGAATTTATATTAAAGAAAAGAAAGAACATTAATATTTATATTATCTCAGATGAAAAAATGTTAATTGTAATAAAAAACAATAATAATGTTTTTTCAATTGATAGAAAGACGTTTAATGAAATAGATGAAGAACTTCTTCCATATTCATTTTACTTATTTGATAGCAACAAAAATCAAGGTTATTTTATAAAAATTAAAGAGCCAAATAATTTTTTGAGAGATAGTTTTGATAGTACGGATAAAAATGAAATTTATTTTGGAAAACAGGTGTTAAATAATAAAATAAAGGAAGAAGAATTATTAAATAAAATAGAAGAAATTTAAGAATGTACGAAAGCAAAATAGTTAAGTAGTAAAATACAAGATTATTTTGCTTTTTTTGTATATAAAAAACATATTTTGAGAAATTTTGAAATATAAGTGAAATATAACAAATAGGGGGCATTTATGGAGTATAGTAAATTAATTAGAATAAATGAATATTTAAACATTGAAGAATCAGAATTAAAGAAATCAGGAATTTATAATGGATATGTTTTTTTAGATTCACCATTATTTTTGAATCCTAAGCTTCTAGATAATAATGACATACCAGAATTTTATGGTGCTAAAAATATTATTGTCTCACATTTTGAAAATACAATAAAAATTTTGAAAAATGTTAAAGAATATAGCGATAAAGATGTGTGGTGGAAAATGGCAAAAAAACATTTTTATTTTCCTGAACCTGAAGGAATAGGTTTAGGTACATCAATTGATTCGATAGATGGAAATGGGTTAACTGGAAGAACAGCAGAAAAATGTTTAAAGACATTTAAGTCAATAATTGAAAAAGATATAGAAGATAGCTATATGTATAGATTATTATATTTAGTACAGGAAAATATAGGAGTAGATAGAATTAGTGATATGCTATGCACAATAATATATGAAAATTTACTTCAATTTACAGAGAATAAAATATCAGAACTAAAACTAAAGTGTGATACATATGCAAGGTGTAACAATAAAATATATAAAATTTTTAAAAGACCAAATGGTAAAAATTTGATATTTATGCCAGAGAGTTTTTTAAGCGAAATACCAGATGTGGCTGATGAATATGATATTTTAGATATAATAAACCTAAATCAAGAAATAAAAGAATATTCTTCTAAATATTTTGAAGAAGCGAATATAAATATTACAAACATAAAAAATAAAACTAAACAAGAAATATCTGAAATGATACTTAACAATGTTCAATTAATGAAATGTTTATTGGATTATGTTGGAAATGAAAGTATTAACACATACGATTTTGAAAATGATCCAATAGGTATATATAAATCGAACTTATTATTAAAGTCAATTATGGATGAAAACATGAGCTATATAGATAAAAGCAAATGTGAAAGTTTGCATGATGTTGTAAAAACAGCACTTGAAAAATATACAAAATGTATAGAGGACTTGGGATTAAATGAAGAATTATATTACATAACGAAAAATGGTATAAGAAGACCAAAGTCAGAATTGACAGCACACAGATTTTTTATAATTATTTTGGAAGCCATAAAACAGTACAATAAGTTTGAATACTTTTTTGAAGCTAAAGCAGGAAATGGACAAGTTGAATTTACAATTACAAATATAGACGAAAAAATTTTGGTTGAGTTTAAATTAAATACAAATAATTTAGTTCATGGATATGTTACACAATTAGAAAAATATATTAAAAGATATGATGCAACAAGTTCTTTTTATGTTATTATAAAAGTTGCAACTAATCAGAAAGTTGAAGAGTTTTTGGAAGAAATAAAATCATATGATAGAAGAAAAGAAGTAGTTGTTATTGATGGATTGATTTATCCTTCACCGTCAAAATTATAGATAAAATATAATATAATAGATTTTTGAAAATATGAACATGAATAAATTAAAATAGAAGGGGAAATGGATAATGGATAAAAAAGAAATAATAAAAATATATAATTTATTAAATGGAACATACAAGGCAGTGAAAGAGATTGATAATAAACTAATAGAAAGAAATGAAATAGATCAATTTAATGAATTATTAGATAGACTGAAAGATATTACTCAAGATGAATATTTTTATATGTATAGAATTGAAGAAAGCGATTATTTTCATAAAGATGGCTATAGTGATTGTTTAAAAGGGACCTTTTTATTAAAACTATTACCAATAATAGAGTATATAAATAATACATACATAGATAATACAGATGAAATAATACAAAAAGTAGGTGCATTATATAATGCTATTGAAGATACAGAATTACAAAAAAGGTGTGGAGATATTTTACTTGAAGCAACAGGTGCTTTTGATAGAGTAATAAATCAAGCAACACAAGTCTTAGAAGACAGAATAAAGAAAAAATCTAAATTACAAAATACAACGTTAATTGGTTTGCCATTAGTATCTAAAGCAATACATAGTAAGTTAGATTTGACTATTTTGAAATTTAGTGACAATGAAGATATTCAAGAACAATATTCTGCATTGTTTAAAGGTATAATAGGAGTGTATAGAAACTCAACGCATCATGGATTAGATTATGAGTGTACAAGAGAAGATGCATTAAAATTTTGCTCATATATAGATAACCTTTTGAAAGAAATAGAACAAGCAGAGTACATGATTAAGTAGTATAATTAATGTCCTTCAAAATATGTAATTTTAATATCTGTGGGAATATGGTAAAGTTAGTTAAATTATTATATACATATAAAAGCTAAATGAAGGATAAAGTCTATATTAGAATAATAAAGATAGAAGCAAAACATTGAAAGTAGAGTATATTTAAATAACTCCAACGTCAATATGTTTCAATATGCTAACCGAACTAGTAGATTATGGAATAGAAGGAGAACATATTGTAGAATAAGTTCTGAATAACGTGTTATACTCACTCTGTGTTTATAATTGGAAAACTAATTGGATGAAATAATTATTGGAGATAAAATAATATATAGGACATAATGGTAACTCAAGAGTATCAAGGAAAAAAGTTAGAATAGAAATAAAAAAATACTGTAATATAGGTTTAAAATAGATATGTCACAAAAACATTGAAAATAAAAAATTAAAAAGAGAGTACAAAAATGATATTGTTTAAATGACCAAAAATAAACATATCGGAGGTACTCTCTTATTGGTAATAATATCACAGATAGATTAAAATATAAAGAGGCGGTAATAAAATTTTCAAAAAAATATGGAGTAGCAAAGGCAGCATATAAATTTGGAGAATGTAAAAGAACAATATATAGATGGAGAAATAGATATGATGGAACATTAGAAAGTTTAAAAGATAAATCAAGACGTCCACATTCACATCCAAATCAACATACAGAGGAAGAAATAAAATTAATAAAAAATTATAAAAGAAACAATAAAGATACGGGATTAGTAGTATTATGGATAAAATTACGTCAAGCAGGATATACAAGAACAATACAAGGATTGTATCATGCAATGCAAAGATTAGGAATATACAAAAAAACACCAAGCAAAAAGAAAGAAAGTGAACCGAATGAATGGGTATCAGGAGAATATCCAGGGGATAAGGTTCAAATAGATGTTAAGTATGTTCCAAAGAAATGTATGAGCAAAGAATTACAGGAAAGAGGAGAAAAATTTTATCAATATACAGCAATAGATGAATATTCAAGATTAAGATATACATTGTTTACAAATGCATATGATACATATGCTTCAAGCGAATTTGCAAGAAGATTAGTAAAATATTTTCCGTTTAAAATAAAGACAATACAAACAGATAATGGATTTGAATTTACAAATAGATTAAGTTGGCAAGC
>ERZ773181.940-NODE-940-length-27519-cov-3.297335_pt1 | contig 27519 bp, 29 predicted proteins | sample MGYA00581001_ERZ773181 | MGnify/ENA primary metagenome ERZ773181 (study PRJEB29015, sample SAMEA2737780) | human gut metagenome | biome: human gut; feature: human-associated habitat; material: faeces | place: China | collected 2012 ...
AAGAAGTAGGAATAAACTCCAAAGAATATTACCTTCCTTATGAAACAACTCAAAGTGAACTTATAAATTTAATTGAAAAACTAAATTCGGATAAAACTGTTCACGGAATTTTAACTCAACTTCCACTACCGAGTCACATCAACGAATTTACTATAAGTTCGTGTATTTCTCCGCAAAAAGACGTGGATGTATTTAATCCTGAAAATTTAGGAAAATTGATTCTAAATAAAAGTGAGTTGATTCCATGCACTCCTGCGGGAATAATAGAACTTTTAAATTATGAAAAAATATCAATAGAAGGCAAATACTGCGTTGTTGTAGGACGAAGTAACATAGTCGGAAAACCCACCGCACATTTACTTACTCAAAAAAACGGTACAGTCACACTATGCCACAGCAAAACAAAAAATCTTGTTGATATTTGTAGAAATGCTGATATACTTATCTGTGCAGTCGGTAAATCTAAATTTGTAACCGCAGATATGATAAAAAAAGGGTCCGTCGTCATAGATGTGGGAATAAATCGCACTTCAGACGGCAAACTATGCGGAGATGTGGATTTTGAAAATGCTAAGCATATCGCCGAATATATAACCCCCGTCCCAGGAGGAGTTGGCCCGATGACAATTGCGATGTTAATGAAAAATACCGTCACGGCAGCTAAAATCCAAAATAAAAAAAATATAGAAAAGGAAGTTTTAAAATGAACATTTGGCATGACATAAACCCGGCAAAAATTAAACCAGAAGAATTTACAGCAGTAATAGAAATACCAAAAGGAAGTAAAACAAAATACGAACTCGACAAAGAAACAGGATTTTTGAAATTGGACAGAATTTTGTACACATCAACACATTATCCTGCGAACTATGGTTTTATTCCGAGAACTTATGCAAAAGACGGCGACCCCTTGGATGTATTGGTTCTGTGCTCTCAAAACATACATCCCATGACTTTGGTTGAGTGTTGTCCGATAGGAATTATCTCCATGGTAGACTCGGGAAGCGACGATGAAAAAATTATAGCAATACCGAAGAGCGATCCGACATATAATCAATACAGAGATGTTTCTGATTTACCTGCTCATATCTTCGAAGAAATGAAACATTTCTTTAGAGTATACAAAAATCTCGAAAACAAAGAAACGGTTGTAAAAGACCTTAAAAACCGCGAAGAAGCAATTGAAGTAATTGCTCAAACAATTGAAGCTTATAACGATAAATTCGGCAAATAAAATATATTTTCAGGAAGTGTTCTATGAATATACAGATGGATGAATTGAATTTAGAGATAAACCGGCTGACTCCTAAAATTAAATCACTAAAGGAATCTTTGAAAATAGATGATTCAAAAGCTCGTTTGAGCTTACTGGAAAAAGAATCTTCGGAACCTGAATTCTGGAACAATTCCGAAAAATCTCAAAAAATCTTATCGGAAATAAGTTTAATTAAAAATAAAGTTAAAGATTATGAAAAGTTAGAAACTGAATTTGAAGATTTAAAAGTTTTGATTGAACTTTCTGTGCAAGAAAACGATGATTCATCAATTAAAGAAATAGAATCTCAGTTAAAGTGCGTAAAAAAAGAGCTTGAAAATCAAACTTTGGCAACTCTTTTAACAGGTGAATACGACTCTCACAATGCTATTCTTACTTTTCATGCGGGAGCCGGCGGCACTGAGGCACAGGACTGGGTTGAAATGCTTTGCAGAATGTACATCAAATGGGCTGAAAAACACAACTTTAAATTTAAAATGCTCGATTGCCTCAGCGGAGAAGAAGCAGGATTTAAAAGTGCTTCCATACTCATAGAAGGTATGAATGCTTACGGATTTTTGAAAGGCGAAAACGGAGTTCACAGACTTGTTCGCATTTCTCCGTTTGACGCTTCGGGTAGAAGGCATACTTCTTTTGCGTCCATCGAAGTTATACCGGAAATAAATGAAGAAATTAAAATAAACATAGCTCCCGAGGACATAAAAATGGATGTGTACAGAGCAAGCGGAGCAGGCGGTCAACACGTCAACAAAACATCTTCAGCCGTAAGACTTACTCATATTCCCACAGGACTTGTCGTTGCGTGTCAAAATGAAAGAAGCCAGTATCAAAATCGAGACACCGCAATGAAAATACTAAAATCAAAACTAGTGGAAATCAAAGAAAGAGAACACCTTGAAAAAATTGAGGACATAAAAGGAATTCAAAAAGAAATCGCATGGGGTTCACAGATAAGGTCATACGTATTTATGCCGTACACCCTTGCAAAAGATCATCGTACAGGGTGCGAAGTTGGAAACGTCGAATCTGTAATGAACGGAGAAATTGATGAGTTTATAACTTCATATTTAAAGCATATCATATAAAAATTTAAAATAATTATTTATAAAAAATCTCCACCGAAACAATCGGTGGTTTTTGTGTGTAGAAAACCACTCTGGTTCGGTGGTAGCTTAAGCGATGTAAGAACTTCTTTTGATGTAGAATACAATAACAACCTTCAGGAAACTGCTAAATAGTTATGTTAAAAGTAAGACATACAAAGTAAAATCGCAAATACCATAAAGATTAGAAATAGAAACTATATTTAGAAAATAAAAAAGATGAATTTGGAGAATAATTAACATTTATGAGTACAGATCCATTTATGGACAGCAAGTAAAAATTTTTTCGCAAATGTCAGACTGTATCAGCATCCTTTAGAGGCAGCTAGTAGAATAGAGCTTCACTCATTTATTTTGTTTGTGAATTTTAAACAAAAGCTATCGTAAAACAAATCACTTTATTAGCTCCGTTATTTTTTAATATTTTTACGCATTCTCCAAGAGTATTTCCTGTAGTAACAATATCGTCACATAACAAAATATTTTTTCCTGAAACTTCAGAAAAATTTAAAACGCTATACACACCTTCAACATTTTGAGCTCTATCGCATGAAGAAAGTTCATGTTGAGGAGAATTGTCCACATTTTTCGAAAGTAATTCTTTGTACGGAATATCTAATTTTTCTGATAAATCTCTTGCAAAACATTCAGCTTGATTATATCCTCTCAAACGTTTTCTCTTTTTAGAAAGAGGTACACTTGTAATAAAATCAATTCTGGATTTTATTAAATTTTGTATATCTTTTGCATTGCTTCCATAAGTAAAAATTTTTGAATTTTCCTTATATCCGTAAAATTTAAATTTTAAAATAGCATCTTTTACTTTATCGGTGTATTTAAAAACAGAAATACATAAAACAGGTTCGCCGCAATTTTTAAATTTCAGTTTTTTAATATGCATGCAAGGCTTTATAGTCTTTTTGCACTCTTCACAAATTAAATCTTTATGTGAAATTAATTTAGAACAATACCCACACTTATTTGGATAAATTAAAGAAATAATTTTATCAAAAAAACCTTTTATACCCATATTTACGAATTTATCCAGTCAACTGCTTTTTGAACCTGAGGATCATCTTCAAAACTAAGTGAAGAATTTTTTAAAAGTTCTTCCTTTTCTTTATCCAATTGTATTTCATAGTCTGTTTCTACACCTTTTCGAAATGTATTTTCTTCGCCAAAGACAACATAACAAGCATCGGGAAAGACAAGAATCGAATCATCTGTAAGTGTTATTTTTTTGAGCCTGACAGCATTTCCAGCGGTCTTAGTTCCAATAATTTTAGCATTTTTATTATTTTTTAAGGAGGCGGCAATCAATTCACATGTTCCAAAAGTTTTTTCATTTACCAAAACAGATATTTTCACACCAAGTTCCGAACCTTCAGACCTACAAACCACTTCTTCAGCACCTTTCTTATTCACCGCTTCTACGGTAAGTCCAGCAGGTGCCAAATTTTGTATAATTTTAAATACTTCTTCATCAATTGAATTATCACAATTTCGTAAATCTATAACTATACCTTTTATTCCTTCAGAAATAGCTGTATCAATATTTTCTTTTATGAGTTTTGATGAATTATTTAAAATATTATTACATTTAATGTACATAATGTCATCACTTTGCTTTGCGACTTTAATGTCCAAAACATTTTTCGAAAAATTATCAGTGTACTCTTTGTACTCAGATTTATTAAAAAATTTACAGCTATCACAGTTTAAGCCATCAACATAGCCTTTGGAAATACCTGACAAAATCCTATTTTCATCAATGTCTATGACACAATCTTCACGAATATTATAGTCAATTTCACTCAAAGCAGAGTACATTTTTTGCTTTTCATGAGTATAAGAAACAACGTCATTAAACTTGTCCATTGCCATTTTATATCCCAAAGAATAAACCAAAGCCGCCGTAGAAAATAAAGCCGTCAATACATATCCCATAGAAATTTTTTTATTCAATATTTTCATTTTGATACTCCACTTCCTCTCAATTTTTAGTAAACAAGTATTTCTCTTGGATTTCTTCTTACTCCATTTTTCCTATATTCAAAGTGTAAGTGTGGACCTGTAGAATGCCCAGTACTTCCTACATTTCCTATTTGCTGACCTGCGTTAACATTTTGACCAACTTTAACAGTTACATTACTCATGTGTCCGTAAAGAGTAGATATGCCTTTGCCGTGATCAATAATCACATAATTTCCATATCCTCCACCTCTTCCGTCTTTGTTGACCAAAATAACTTTTCCTGAACCTGAGGCAACTATTTTAGATCCATAAACTCCACGACCGGCTATATCTATAGCTCCGTGCATATGAGCTCTGCTTTCAGTATCATTATATCCCGATGTTATTTTACTAAATCCCGGGACAGGCCAAACGAATCCACCTGTATATTCAATGGGCTTGTCCGTACCTGTAGGAGGTTCAGATCCCTCTTTAGCTCTTCTTCTCGCCTCTTCTTCTCTTCGCCTTTGTTCCTCATAATATCTTTGGATTTGAGCGTCTACCGCTTTTATTTCAGCATCATTTTCATCAAGCTCTTGCTTTACTTGATGTTCAGAATCTTGCAAATCGGCAAGAAGTTTTTCACTCTCATCAAGTAGTCCTTGCAAACTTTCTTTACTTTGCTCTAAACTTTTGGATTCTTTTTCTTTTTCTTTTTTATCTTCCTGCAAATCATGCTCTTTTTGCTTTATCCTGTTTAAATCATCGTGCAATTCGTCAATTAATTTTTTAATGCTCTGACTTACGGAACGAACAATATCAACTTTATCTAAAAAATCCTCAAAATCTTTTGCACCCAAAATAATATCCAGAGTAGAAGTATCGCCAGCCACATAGATAGAAGCCAAACTTTTTTTCAAAATTTCTATTTTTTCGTTCATTTTGTTTTGTATTTCTACTATCTGTTTTTCAATATCTTCAATTTCCTGTTCGAGAGAATTAATATATCCATTTGAAATATCAATTTGATTTTGTACTAACTTGATTTGCTTATCGAGAGAATCTTTATTTTGAGCTTCTTTATGTACTTCCTGTGCCGCTTTTTGAAGCTGCTGACTAAGTTCTTTTTTTCTTTTTTGAAGCTGTGCCCTGGAATTTTGATTTTCAGCTAAACTCGCACAAATAACACTTGGGACACAATTACAACACAAAAAAGCAGACAAAATAGGGACTAAATACAAACAATTTAATAACCTTTTTTTACCACGCAACAACATCTCCACCCTCCTTGCTTAAATAACGTTTAAGAGAAATAAGTCCTCCCACAACTCCAAAAAATACCCCGGTAGCAACAAAACATCCAAAAACGTACCAAAAAATATTTTTAAAATCTATTCCACAAAAAGGAATTATTCCACCCACAACATTTAAAAGACTATCATAAATTACATTCAAAAGCAAAGTCGAAATAACCGCAGCTATGCAACCTATAATCATACCTTCTATAATAAATGGTGCCTTTATAAAGCCATTTGTAGCTCCGACGGATTTCATAATGCTTATTTCAAATCGTCTGCTGTGCATTGTTATTTTTATGGTATTGGAAATTATGAAAAGAGAGACAACGCCCAACGAACAAACAATTAAAAATCCCGCTTGAGAGATAAGCTTATTCAAATTTGAAAGTTTTGTGGCTGTTTCACTTCGGTCACTTACAGAGTAAACATAATCTAAAGATTTTAACTCGTTAACAGTTTCTTCGTATAAAGAGAGATCTTTCATAGTAACGTGAAAAGCTTCGTTAAAGGGATTTTCCCCTTCTTGAACTACAACTTCATACAAATCTCCCAAAACATCTTTGTATTTTTCGGAAGCTTGTTCACTTGAATAATATTCGGTTGAAGCAATGTTTGGAATTTCTTCGATTTTTTTATTAATTTCCGAAATTTCGCTTCTCGGAATGCCTTTTTGAATAAATACAGTTATGCTGTTTCTGTTCTCAATTGACTTCAAAGCTTGGTTTAAATTCAACGAAAGAAGCATGGCTCCGCCAGTTAAAATCATACAACACGTCATAACCAAAATCGATGCTGCGGACATAACTCCGTTTACCCAAACATTTTTAAATCCTTCTCGTAAAAAATATTTCATGGTTTCTATATTCATTTATTTTCACCGCCGGGTTTGATATCATTTGTTAATTTTCCTTTAGATATTTCAACTACTCTGAAATTAAATTTTTTCACTATTGAAATATCATGAGTTACCATTATAACTGTAGTTCCGCATTTATTTATTTGACTTAAAAGTTCCACTATTTCATAAGACATAGAAGGATCAATGTTTCCTGTAGGCTCGTCCGCAATAATCATAGAAGGATTATTAACTAAAGCTCTTGCCAATCCTACTCTTTGCTTTTCTCCGCCTGAAAGTTCGGAAACTTTTCTGCGAGCTTTATCACTTAAATCCACTAAACTCAGCACATACGGTACCCTTTTTCTTATGTCGCGAGCTTTGGCTCCTACCACATGCATACCAAAAGCTACGTTTTCAAAAACCGTCATTTTTTCAATAACTCTAAAATCCTGGAATACTATTCCCATAGTTCTTCTCAAATACGGTATTTGTCGTTTTTTCATTTTAGAAAGATTTACTGAATTTATAATTATATCGCCTGAAGTAGGTTCTTCTTCCTTTGTAAGTAATTTTAAAAAAGTGCTTTTTCCCGAACCTGAAGGTCCTACCACAAATACAAATTCGCCATCGGAAACAGTAAGGTTAAAATTTTTAAGTGCAACGCAATTATTTCCGTAAGACTTAGTGACATCTCTAAATTCTATCATAATATCTCCGCTTCCATAATAAAAACTAAAGTGTTGCCAAATTAAGTTCGGCAACACAATTTGATTTTTAGTAAATAGGTAAATATATAATTTTTTTATATTTTATGTTACCGCTCACCTATACCCCTTAAAAATCTCACAAAAAAACTTATTAAAACTTAACCGGATTGGACATCAAATATTTTTTAACCATAAGTGCTACTTTGAATACTATAGCATCTTCGAATTCACGTAAATCAAGACCGGTTATTTTTTTGATTTTTTCAAGTCTGTATACAAGAGTGTTACGATGTACAAATAATTTTCTTGAGGTTTCCGAAACATTTAAGCTGTTTTCGAAAAATTTCTGGATTGTAAACAACGTTTCCTGATCCATGGCTTCAACTGAACCTTTTTTGAAAACTTCTTTCAAGAATGTTTCGCACAAAGTTGTAGGAAGCTGATAAACCAATCTGGCAATTCCCAAATGGTCATATGTAATTATATTTTTCTCTGTGTCAAAAACTTTTCCTACTTCAATAGACACTTGAGCTTCTTTGAATGAACGGGCGAGTTCTCTTATTCCTGTGACTATAGTTCCTACGCCGACAACACTATGAGTATAATATTCCCCTGAAAGAGTATCTACAATAGAAGCTGCGAGCTTTTCAAGAGATTTAGTATCTGTATCTTTGCGGACTTCTTTAACAATCGCAATATCACGTTCATTTATGTTTATGACAAAATCTTTGGTCTTATCCGGGAACAAACTCTGAATAACTTCATAAGGAGAAGCATCGGATTTAGAAGTTATCTTAACAATCATACAAACTCTGTTTACATCAGAATTAAACTTGAGTTCGCGAGCTTTAAGATAAATATCACCCGGCAAAATGTTATCAAGTAAAACGTTTTTAATGAAATTAACTTTATCGTATTTTTCGTCATAACGTTGTTTAACGCTGTTCATAGCAACTGATAACACTGTAGCGTCTTTTCGTGCCGAATCATCAATTCCGCTTACAAACACGGCAAAATCCGGATGAGAGGAAGAACCAAAAGGTTTATAAGTAAAATTATCAGCTACAAAAGTATCTCCGACAGAAACTAAATCAGATCTCACTGCGCCCATAGTTTCACCTATTCTTGTAGGATCACTGCACGCAACTATTATGCAGGAATCATCAATAACTCCCACTACTCTGCCTAAAACATCGGCTGTTTGATGAATTATGTTTTGAAACAATCTGTTAGACATAACATACCTCTTTCTTTTTATCACGTTTAAATTTTTATGTGTACATAAATGACTGATTCTTTTATTAATTATATACAATTAATTAATTTTTTGCAATATACTATCTTGAATAGCTTTGAATTTTATAACAAAAATTACGTTTTGTACATTATAAATAAACAAATACTGCATTTATAGTTTATTAATAATATTTTTTAAACCGCTTTTTTATACTAAACTTTTCTAATATTTTAAACGTATAAAATTCATGCAAAAACCCGCGTTTCTTTACGCGGGTTAAAGCAAGCAACTATTAAATGTTTACAACATCCAATCATAAGGTTCAACTACACACTAATAGCACCATGCACACGCATACTTTTTCCTGTTTTTGTCCCAAAAAGATATCCCCTCATTCCCACCTTTACATCAGCATTTCCTCTGCTTTTCCATAATTCTTTTGCTAATTCCAATGCATCCTCTGGTTTTTTGCCAAGATTAAAATCAAACACAGAGTTACAACCGGAATCTTCCAACCAAAACTCACATTGACCACTTGTATAATTGCCCAAAGACTTTTTTTTCACTATAGCATCATACATTGTACAAGCATCTTTAATAGCTTCTTTACCTAATTTTTTGTTAACAATATAAACTTCCTTACATGATTGTTCAAACGTTTCTCTTCCTTTTATACTTTCCAATAATTTTTTAAAGCTATTCTCCATAATTTCTTCACATTCACTCTTTGTGTTAGGTTTGATACAAACCTGTAAAAGCTTTCCAGTTACTTCCGATTCTGCAATGGTTTCTATATCATTTTTAGTATTCTCATCAAACGTAAACTTACATTTGAATTTCCTTGCATTCTCTTCCAAAGTTTCATCTTGCCAATATGCATGAAAAAAATCGTTTCTTACCCGACTTTCTTCTAACTTATCCTTTGAAAAATACTGAATCTTTTTCCATTTTTTCACTTGTTCATCAAAATTTTTTTCTTCGTTTCTTACATTTTCGTTAATACCTTCATATGCTTCTTTCCAACCAATCCTACCCATTTTTAAAGTAGTTTTCATTCTCTCAAGGTACGTCCTCTTTTTTACCAACGATTCAATTACTTCTTTTTGAGATTTGGTAACATTTTCCCAGTGAATTCTACAAAAAAACATACCAAGTGCATCAAATACTGTAAGTAATTTTGCAATATGCTCATCCTTGTATTCTATCTTTGCTAAACTACTCCTGATTTTAGAATAGTAACTCGTTATTTTATTTACAAAATCACCAGCACCTTCAGAATTTTTTTTACATTTTTCAATTGCTTCATTAATTAAAGATATATAGCGTGGGATTAACTCTTTTATTAATGATCCATACGCCACCTGAACACCAACATCAGTAATATCATCTTTAATTCCAAATGATTTGAACAATTTTTTACATATTTTCAGCACTTTTTGAACTTCATCGCGAAATTTTTTATCTTCACAGTACTTCAAACATAACTCCTGCAGTTCTTTGCCGTATGTTTTTAATTTTATTTGGATCTCATTTATTTCTTTGGCCTTATCATTTTTATTAGAAAAAAATCTTTTAAATTTGTCTCTAAAACTACCAATTTTTTTTAATTTAACTTTGTATATATCAACTGCTTTATAAGCATAATCTGGAGCTTTCAAAATAATATCATTTGACACAATAACCCTCTCCTTTTTACACAAGTTTATTTTCTAAATTGTTTTTCTAAAAAATATTATACACTATTTATATAAATAATCAATACATAAATTGTTTTTATTTAAAAATTCAACTAAAATCATAAAAAATTTGCCATCGCATTTTTACGATGACAAATTTATACTCACTATTATTTTTTAAAAGACATCAATTTAACCAATTCATCAAAATTTACAAATAATTTTTCTCCGGTTTTACGTACTTCAACTTCAAACAAGCCATCTGAAACAAACTTCTTACCCACAATTATCATATAGGGAAATCCCAAAAGTTTGGCGTCTTTAATTTTCGAGCCTAAAGTAGCGTTTCTGTCGTCCCAAACAGTATCTATACCCTTTGATTTTAATTTAGAGTACAAGTCTTCGGATTGTTGCAAATTATCGGGAGTCGGAACTATTACGCATTTGTATGGTGCAACAGACTCCGGCCAAATCAGCCCTTCGTTATCGCAGTTGTTTTCACATATCGCACCCAACGCACGGTTTACTCCTATGCCGTAACATCCCATATAGTAAGGCTCTTTTTTTCCTTCTGAATTAACAAAATATCCATTCATATTTTCTGAATAAAATTTACCCAATTGAAAAATATGTCCCAGCTCAATACACTGAACTTCTTTAAGATTTTCAGGATCGAAATCAGGGTTGTTATTTTTTATTTCAGCGAGCATCTCGGGATATTCTAAAACTTCTGTGTTAAGGGCTATACCGCTTTTTTCATCCATCAGCACTTTATCTTCGCCTATAGGAGAAGGACACATAAATTCTTCAGAAACTTTTCCGCCCATATCGGCACTTACAGCTTTAACCGCTATTGCATTGAGCCCAAGTTCGGAAAATATTTTACAATAGCATTCTTTCATAGCGTTATATTCTCTTACCATGTCTTCTTTTGTGGCGTGAAAACTGTAGCCATCTTTCATTAAAAACTCTTTGCTTCTCAAAAGCCCTCCTCTGACTCGAATTTCATCTCTGTATTTATTTCCTATCTGAAAAATATTTATGGGCAAATCTTTGTAAGAAGCTATATTCTCTTTTACAAAATCAAGTACAATCTCTTCCCCTGTCGGAGCAAGGCAATACTCCCCATTACGTCCCTCAAATGTAAACATTTGATTGTTTTGAGTATATGTATCCCATCTTCCAGAAGCCTCCCAAAGACTCTTTGGCTGTATTACAGGCAAAGATACTTCCGAGCATTCGTAATTTTCCAAATTTTTACGAATAATATTCATTATATTGTTCCTTGCTCTGACCAAAAGATTACCTAATCCGTAAATTCCGGCAGCGTGACGCTTAAGTTGAGTTGCTTGAAACAATATTTCCTGCGAAAGAGCTTCATCTTCCCCTCTGTGGTGTCTTGTTTTAATCCCCATTTTGCTCATTTTCATAAAAAAATCACTCCGTTTGTTTTGACTTTATATCTTATTTTTCATAGAAATCATTATTGAACTTGATTATTTATTATATCATTTCTGCGAATATATTTCACTATATTTATTTTAATTTAAGAGCAATCAGTATATTTGAATTTAAATCACATACAATATTTAGAAATAAGAATCAGAACAGGAGAATCAATATGCAGGAAAATTTAATCCAAGCCACCATTCATTCGTTGGTATCAATAATTATGTTGTTTATATTCACTCGTATGGCAGGAAAGAAACAAATTTCACAGTTAAGTTTCTTTCACTACGTAATAGGAATTTCGATAGGTTCTATAGCTGCGGCGTTTGCTGTGGATATGGACATAGATTTCCCGGAATTTTTGGCAAGTATGGTAATTTACGGAGTATTCCCGCTTATCTTATCGATAATAAGTATAAAAAGTCCGCGAGGAAGAAAAATCCTCAACGGTGCTCCTACCATATTAATACAAGACGGTAAAATTATCGAAAACAATTTGCGTAAAACTCGTATAAACGTAGATGAACTGCTGGAAGAATGCAGACTTAAAAATGCTTTTAACATTTCAGAAGTGGAATTTGCAATTCTGGAAACAAACGGACAGGTAAGTATCCAATTAAAACCTCAAAATGCTCCGTTAACTCCTTCCGATATGGGAATTGAAACTCAATACAAAGGGTTATGTGCAAATGTTGTTATAGACGGAAAAGTAATGTCTAAAAATTTGACAAATATAGGAAAAGATTCAAAATGGCTTAAATCTCAACTTACAAAATTGGGAATAACAGATATTTCAGATATACTTCTCGCCTGCGTGGACACTTCACAAAAATTATTGATATACAAAAAGAGTGATGCACCAAAATTAAAGGAAATAATATAAAAAGCCGACAAAAGCCAAGCTTTCAGTCAGCGTTAATAAAATCAATATTTTTTAAAAGTATATTTTAAGGCGATGATTCAGCCGCGGACTTTGTAGCGTTCACAGTACCTCTTGGATGATGCGGCGGTGCATATACAGAATACAATTTGAGCGGCGATTTGCCTGTATTGACAACATTATGCCATGTCCCCACCGGAACAAAAATTGCAAAACCTTCCCTGATATTTTGACGAAAATTCAAATTTTCTCGGGCTTTACCCATAAATACTTGACCCATTCCGCTTTCTATTTTTAGAAATTGGTCTGTATCCGGATGAATTTCAAGTCCTATGCTGCTTCCCGGTTCAATACTCATAAGCGTTGTTTGCATATAAGTTCCTGTCCACAATGTGGTGCGAAAATTATTATTTTGTTCCGTCGCTTTTTCAATATTTACTACAAAAGGATCGTTACCGTAATCGTTTGTAATTATAAATTGATTGGTTCTGTTAATTCTATTATTTCTGTAATTATTTCTCATATGTTTCCTCCTTTAATAAATACTCTATGTAAAATTTATGTCTGAAGGTTGAAACATATGAAAATTTTATTTATTGTACTCGAAATTTTCAACTTGCCATTTTTCCAAAACTTTTACCATATCAGCGGCATACTCACGAGCCTTTGGTAAATCGTGTTCTTTATAATTTCCGCATTCTTTTCGAGAAGCTCCCGGAATGTCACTTTTAAATGATGAAATATAATTCATTGCTTCCTTCACTAAAGAAAGAGCGTTTTCGTGAGAAAGATTATACGTAAGCAAATAAAAACCCGTACGACATCCCATTGGTCCAACATAAATTATATTATCTGAATATTTACTACTACGTAAATAAGAAGCCAAAATATGTTCAAAAGTGTGAAGAGCGGCATTTTCAAGATAAGGAGGATTGTTTGGCTTCACCATTCTAAGGTCGTAGGTTACAATTCCTGAATCAATTCGGGAAATATACATTCCTTTTTCGAGCTTATCATGGTCGACTTCAAAACTTTTTATTTTTTTCATATTTCTTACATCAAACTCCAAAATAAAATCGCCCTATGTTTAAAAAACATAGGGTTAAATGTAATTTTTAAAATTAATCATTTGTATAAGGCAACAAAGCCATGTAACGTGCACGTTTAATAGCTGTTGTAAGTTCACGTTGATGTCTTGCACATGTACCTGTAACTCTGCGTGGTAATATTTTAGACCTGTCTGATATAAAGCGTCTTAATTTACCAAAATCTTTATAATCTATGCCCTCGTGAGCTTTATCTACGCAAAAACTGCAAACTTTTCTTCTTGCTCTGCGTACATTTCTGTTATCTCTTCTTTCAGATCTTTCTGTTCTTTCTGCCACTCTTAATCTCCCCCTTTTTTATTTTTTAAACGTATTAAAATGGCAAGTCATCATCGGACTCAATCGTCTGAAAATCTTCTTGACTTCCACTGGAATAAGAATTATTACTTACTGATTCATAAGAAGAATCCCCTGATTCAAAAGAATTAGCATCTGCACTTTTCTTGGATTCGGCAAACTGAGCGTCTTTGGCTACGATTTCAAACGCTTTGCGTTTATTGCCATCTTTGTCTTGATAGCTTCTTGTTTGAATAGAACCTTCAATTGCAATTAACTGACCTTTTTTAAAATACTTGCAAACAAACTCTGCAGTATTTCTCCAAGCAACTATATCTATAAAATCAGTCTGTCTCTCTTCTCCCGGGCGTGCAAATCTACGATTTACAGCGATAGTAAACGACGTAACAGCAATATCGTTAGGCGTATGTCTGAGTTCCGGATCAGCTGCTAATCTTCCCGTCAGTACCACCACATTCAACATTACTTCGCCACTCCTTATTTTTTAATAATCATGGATCTTAAAACACCGTCAGTTATCTGACATATACGGTCAAGCTCTTTAGGAAATTCAGAATTGCTGTTAAACTCAAACAACACATATTCGCCTTCGGGCTCTTTGTTGATTAAGTAAGCGAGCTTTCTTTTTCCCCAATTGTTCATATTAGTAAGTTCTGCATTGGCTTCAATCAAAGATTTGAATTTGTTTACAATTTCCTCAGTCTTTTCACCGACTTTTACAGAAGCAACTAACATAAATTCATAAGAATGCTTTGTTTCTACCATATTTCATGGCACCTCCTTTTGGACGTTTGATCTTACCAGTTTAGGTAAGATAAGGATTTAAGGTTAAATACAAACCTTAGTAATTTTATCATTATATGTCAAATAAGTCAACATTAGAAATAATTAAAATATTCAAATGCAAATATTGACATTTTTTTAAAAATAATATAACATAGTAATCTCAATTAAATATTTTTTTAAGGAGTAAAAATTTTGAAAATTCGAAATAAGAAATTTATTCTAAAAAGTATCGCAGTCCTGTTTTCAGTAATATCACTAATTCTAAACAATTCCGCAAATGCCAATTCTCATAAAAAAACCCAATTTACTCCTAATGGCACCAAACACATTTCTTCAACCAGGCAACTTAAAAACATTTCGGAAGCTTCACGTATATTATTCCGAATAACTCAAGGAGATAAAATTTTAAGTGGAGGAATATATAGTCAAGTTCCGCATTTAGTAACAATAAACCCTTCTGCACAAAAAAATGTCTGGGAAGTACATCATTTAGTTTCAGCTCATTTTTGTAGAAATCACAGAGACATTATTAGTGTACACAACGCTCCTGCCGTGCTTATTCCGAAAGAATTACATAGGTTAACGGGAAGCTATGGTAGTTCTTGGAAAAGCAAACTTTATCGTGATAAAGAAGAACGTGTTTTTAAAAAAAATAGAAGTATACAAGAAGTGTTTGAGTTTGGATTAAAAGATTTAGAAAAAGCAATGAAAAAACTAGGGTTTAGTGATAAAGAAATTATTGAATATTTTAATAAAACACCTATAAAATGCGTTCAAAATGTTACTCGAGGTATCCAAGATTACTCAAGCACTTGTCCACCTACTCCTCTGAAATCAAATTCTTAAAATATACAAATTTAAATCCCGATACGAAAGCTTTAAAAGCTACCGCAAAGGGATTTTTAAATTCAAAATATTTAATTTTTATTGTCGCTATCCTTGTTAAGTTCTGCATACAATTCAGATTGTTGTTTATAGAGCTCTTTTTGAGTGAAAGATTTCAAACTGTCAACTTCTGACTGAGCAACAGTACCCTTTATTTTGTCACCTTCTAGCTCAAGTTTTGAATAATTTTCTTTCATTGATTTATCTGCACTTAATGTTTCATACGCTTTTTTTGCAGTTTCGGCATCTTTATATTTGGATACCATCGAAATATTATCTAAAACTCCGCCTTTGTAATTATATGAAGTTGTGCTTAAACAATCACCGTCATTATAAGCCACAACTACAGCACGTCCTTCGTTTGTTACTTTGTACTTTCCTTTTCCCAAATCTTCAACAGAAACCATATTTTGGGTATTCATATCATTATCGTCATCCGTATCTTGTTCCACAGCCGCAGGACTGTCGGTAGAATCTGTAATTACCTTTCCGGGATCTTCCGATGTGACATTGGTGGTCTCGGTTTTAGAATTATCTTTTTCAGAAGTATCATTTTGAGAGTTGCCACAACCTACGAGCATAAAACTCATTACCGATGCCAAAGCCATTACAAATATTTGCTTTTTCATAGTCAATCTCCTTTCAGTTTTACAAAGCATTTATTTTATAAACTATATATATTTATTTTTCACCGCCTTTTAAAAATATAAGTAATTATAGACATAATATCATATATCTACATTAATATCAAACTTTTTTGATAAAAAATAAAAAAATTTACAACTATTGAATTTTATCGCCGGATATATTACAATAAAGTGAGACTATCAAAGGATGTAATTAAGTGATTTTAACAATTAAAAAGGCTTTATGTTTTGAATATTGATGAGACATCACATAAAGCCCAAATATTTCTCATCGACTGATTCACACCGTTTTTTACGGTGGTGTTTTTGCAGTCGACTTTAATGTTCAAAGGCTACAGCTGATGTTTCGCTGTGGTCTAATTTTTGTTTTTTAAAAGGAGTATTTATTATGGCATTATTAGAAGTTATAAATCTTACTCATTCATTCGGAGATAAGGTTTTGTATAAAAATTCAAGTTTTGAAATATTCAAAGGCGAACACGTAGGAATAGTCGGTCAAAATGGTTCCGGAAAAACTACTTTGCTTCGTTCAGTCATAGGTGAAATAACTCCCGACAGCGGAGATATACGATGGCAAAAAAACAAAAAAATCGGATATTTGGATCAATATGCCGAAATTGATACCGAAAAAACTATTTTTGAATATCTGAAAACAGCATTCGACGAACTGTACGAAATAGAAGAAAAACTTAATAATATATATCAAAACATGTCTGAAAATTTTTCTGAAGAAGATTCGCAAAAAGCTTCAGACTATCAAAATTTGCTTATAAACTGCGGATTTTACGAAATAGAAAGCACTATACTTAAAGTTGCAGATGGACTTGGAATAACTTCACTTGGAGTGAATACTCAGTTAAAAAAATTAAGCGGTGGTCAACGAGCAAAAGTTATACTTGCAAAACTTTTATTAAAAAATCCTGATATTTTGCTGCTGGACGAACCCACAAACTTTCTTGACAAACAGCACGTTGAATGGTTGACCGATTTTTTAAAAGGATTTAAAAACAGTTTCATTGTAATTTCTCATGATTTGGAATTTTTAGATAAGATAACAAACTGTATTCTTGACATAGAATTTCAAACTATAACCAAATATCCCGGTAATATTACAAAATTTTTGGAAATAAAAGGGCTAAGAAGAGAAAGTTATATCAGGCAATATCAAGCTCAACAAAAAGAAATAAAAAAACAAGAAGATTACATTGCAAAAAACAGAGTTCGAGCTTCAACTGCAAAACAAGCTCAAGCAAGAATCAAACAACTCGAAAAAATGGAAAAACTTCCTCCTCCCAAATCCAATGCAAAACCGAACTTCAAACTGATTTCTACTTCACTTGGAAATTCAAAAGCTCTTAAAGTTCACAGTTTGGAAATAGGATATTCAAAACCTCTTTTACCTAAAATCAGCTTCGAAGCAAAGTCGGGGGAAAAAATTGTAATAACAGGATTTAACGGAATAGGAAAATCAACTCTTCTAAAAACTATTTTAGGAATCATAAAACCAATATCGGGAAATTTTAGCTTTGCAGAGTACGTAAAAACAGGTTACTATGAACAAGAACTGAATTGGCAAAATCCCAATCTTACACCGGTTGAAATAATAAAAGAAGCTTTTCCTAAATTTTCAAATACTGAAGTAAGAAAACATCTTGCTCAGTGCGGAATATCTTCTAAAAATGCTCTTCAAAAAATCGGAACTTTAAGCGGCGGAGAGCAATCGAAAGTAAAATTATGCATACTTGTCAACAAAAAATCAAATTTCCTAATACTCGACGAACCTACAAATCATTTGGATCCCGAATCAAAAGAAGTACTCAAAGAACAACTAAATGCATGGACAGGTAATTTAATACTCGTATCACATGAAGAAAATTTTTATAAAGAATGGGTTGATAAGGTAATAAGCTTAAAATAATAAAACCTTTGTTTTTCATACATTTTGATGAGTGCTACGCAGTTGTTGCGTGGCTTTTCGTATGCAAAAACTGTGCATTCACTTCGTGGATGAATGTAATTTAATTAATGAACAAAAATCTAATGTAATAAAAAATTTTGCAGATTAAATACAGCATATTAATAAAAATTAAATTGCAATATTATTAAAATTTATTGTTAAGTGAATGTATAAGCTTTTGTAAAACATTTGAAAAAAATATAAAAAATCAGCTGAGTAGAATAAGCCTGGAGGGCAATTGACGTTTAATAGCCTAAATTCATTTACAAGTGGCAAGTAACAATCTTTTCGCAAATTCGTATGATATTAACCTCATTTAAAGTCGGATAGTAGTACAAAGTTTTTCACATTAAAGAAACATCTCAACTATTTGGGGAAATTATTATATACAAAAAGCCACGCATTAACTGCGTGGTTCGATATAATTTAAATTGATAACCTTAGATAAAACGCTTTCCGCTCAGTGAAAACAAAAAACATTTAATCACGTATATATACGATCGATATTTTTTAATATAACTGCGTTAAACAGTACATTCTACATAACCAAAATTTTTATAAAAATTATTCAGTTCCAATTCAGAAATTCCTCTTCCGTCCGGATTTTTTGGAATAGATGTTTTACTGTGCATTATTCCTTTAGAATCTTTATATATTCTCGAACGGTTTGCATAAGGATTTCTCACGACGATGAACTTAAACCCATTTTTTTCAAAAGCGTCTATTACACTGTACGCGTGATGAAAAAACAATCCTTTACGATAAAGCCTTATACCTCTAGAAGCGGATGCAGTGACAATCTTTCCGATTGCAAGAGCTTTTTTTATCTTTTCATAAAGCTGCAAGGCTTCCTGACAATAGTGACCGCTGAATTTTTTTGCTTTGGAACGTTCTTTGTCACTTCCTGAAAAGAAACATTTGGATTTTTCGCCTGTCAAAGTCACCATAACACATTCCGACATTCCTCCGTTAAGGCCATCTATGACACGAGAACTAAACTTTTTTTGAGACTCCTTGTAACGTTTTCTGACTCCCAAATCATAGTTTTTAATTCTGTAAACAGCATAAGCTTTTTCCAAAATTCTGACCCAAGGTGCACCTTTTCCTCTTAATGCAGATTTATCAATCGTAATATAAACTTTTCCGTCAGGAGCATATTGTATTGAATTGTTTACACGTTCCTCCACTACTTTGTAAAACCTAATTTTTATTTTAGTGGCTTTTGCAAACTGCTCATTTATTTGAGATACGCTTTTTCCTACGTATTCAGGAAAACATTCCATTATTTTATTCGGATGAGTTTTGGCAACCGCAGAAACAACTGCTAAAAAATAACAATCAAGATCTGTGTACCCTTGTCTTATATCTCGGTAATCAGGTTTGTCACGCGGAAACAATTTTGCTTGTTTTGAAAAAAATGTTTTTCTGTTAAATAATCCATATCTAAAACCGCGATCTGAAAATGATACTTCTTCATCTGGAGCACTACATACAACAGTCATATTATACACAACCTTTCTGATTGAATTTAAAGAATTACTATATAATTGTTCCGCCTCCTACAACAATATCTCCTTGATACAAAACCAAAGCCTGTCCTTTTGCGGCAGCTCTTTGAGGAGAATCAAATTCTACACATATAGTATTATCATCAATTTGATGTAAAACAGCAGGCTGTTCTTCTTGCTTGTAACGAAGTTTTGCCGTAACTTTAATTGAAGAATTCAGTTTACTTTCAGAAATTAAATTTATATTATTTGCAAAAACTTTTTTCGAATAAAGAGATTCTTTGCATCCAAGTATCACATTATTATTTTCTTTATCTATTTTACAGACATACAAAGGATGTTTTGCACTTATCCCCAACCCTTTTCTTTGACCCACGGTATAGTTTACTATTCCTTTATGAGTTCCGATGACTTTACCGCTTTCGTCAACAAAATCACCCGGTTCAAATCCAATGCTGCAATCAGTATAATCCTTTATAAAATCAACATATTTCCCATCAGGAACAAAACAAATATCTTGGCTTTCACTTTTGTGTGCATTAACAAAACCATTTTCCTCTGCTATTTTTCTTACTTCCTGTTTTGTTAAACTCCCTAAGGGGAAAATAGTATGTTTAAGCTGATTTTGAGTCATGGAATAAAGAACATAACTTTGATCTTTATTGTGATCAAGTCCTTTTTTTAACAAATAACGATTAATCCCTGAATCGTATTCTATTCTGGCATAATGCCCCGTTACAACATAATTCAGTCCCAGTTCAAAAGCTCTTTTCAGCATTTTATCAAATTTCAAATACTTATTGCATTCAATACACGGATTGGGTGTTTTTCCTGTTTGATACGAATAAACAAAATTATCTATTACTCTTTTTTTAAATTCATCTTTAAAATTAAAAACATAAAAAGGAATTCCCAAATTAAACGCCACTGCTCTTGCATCTTTGGAATCATCTAAAGAACAGCACGATTTATCACATTTAATTTCTTCACCGGGATTCTGAAACAGTTTCATCATTGCCCCTACGCACTTAAATCCTTTGTTTAAAGTAAGCAGTGCAGCAACGGAACTGTCAACTCCTCCGCTCATAGCTATTAATGCACTTTCCATAGCCAACAATCCTCATTTCACATTAAAGGTAAAAATTACATCCATGCTTTTACAACATCAAAACAATTCAAGAATAAATCAATTGAAATAACCAACCCGTAAAAGGAAAGTTATTTCAATTTTTTGTTACATCATTACTGTAGAGGAATACTCAATTTTAATACCGTTGTCTTTTGTGCGAGACATTTTGGCTTTGTTTCCGTTTCCGTCTTCCAAAGAAAGTTTTTCGATTTTGTGTTCATCAAAAAAATTCACAACAGTGCTTTCGACAAAACCTGCCCATTTTTGAGGACTTCTTTTTTCTTTCGGTTGCTCATCGGAGAGCATTTTTTTGAGTTCATTAACTGAATTTTCCATTTTAAGACTCCTATGCTAAAAATTTAATGTTATAAAAACAATTTAATTATAACAAAATAAGTCGATTTTTTAAATATGAAAACTCAAATATAACTGCACAATTCTAAATTTATTGAATTAAAATAGAAAATATTTAAAACAACAAAATGTATTAATATACGATATTTTTTGTATATTCGATATATAGTAAAAAAAAACAAAGTAAATTTTCAATGGGATTTTTTAACAAAATTTTTTATTGCTTTGTGTTAATATAACCAAACTTAAAAGTTTTATTGGTGCTTTTCAACATTTATATTGACAATAAATTTCAATAATGATATTATGCATACTAAATTATCAATATGAGGTGAAAAAATTGCAAAAATCATCAATATTCAGAAGAATTTTGTCATTTTTTGGATTTATTTTGTTCACGGTATTCAGTGTTGTTTTGATTTTAAACATCACAATTATAACAAAGGGAATTATAGAACCAAACACGCCTCCGTCAATACTGGGAATTACTCCTTTGGTGGTCCAGAGCGGTTCGATGAGCGGCACTCAAGATGGGCATATCGAAATGGGAGATTTAATATTCAGCGAAAAAGTTGACCCAGATTCTCTTCAAGTCGGAGATGTAATCTCGTACATGCAGGGAAACGTGGTAGTGACTCACAGAATAGTTGAGAAAAATTTAAAAAAATCAGGCGAAACAGTATTCATAACAAAAGGTGATTTGAACAATTCACCCGATAAAGCGGAAGTTACATATGACAAGGTAGTAGGAAAATATAAAACGAGAGTCGCCAAAGTCGGTGACATGGCAATGTTCTTGCAAACCCCGATAGGAATGGGAATATTTGCAGGAATTCCGCTTTGCTTGTTCGTTTTATACGACATAATAAAAAACTACATGTACAAGAGAAAAGAAAAGAAAAAAAGTGCTGAACTCAAAGAAGAATTAGAAAATCTTAGAGAAAAAGAAAAAATCAAAAGTGAAATTACTCAACAGCAATAAAAAATTGGTATCCCTTATTCTTCGGTAAGCCACATTGCAGAAGAATAGTGATATATATACGAACTGAATAATCGGTTCGAAAATTAAAATTTTTTATGTACAAAAAAGGAGGATAATCCAATGCAAAAACAAAACAAAAGGAAAAGAGGCATAGGTGCGTTATTGGCACTTACATCAGTAACAGCGTGTTTGGTAGCAGGTACATTCGCAAAGTATGTAACATCAGGCGTAGCAACTGCTTCTGCACGCGTGGCAAAATTCGGAGTTGAAGTTGAAATAGACGGCAACACTTCTTTTGCAACCAGCTATGATCCGACAGGTGATGGTGCTCAAGAAGCCGGAATATACACCAAAGTTACATCTTCAAACACCGACAAAGTCGTCGCTCCCGGAACAGGAGAAAAAGATGCTATAACCTTTAAAATAAGTGGAAAACCTGAATCTGCAGTATCTTTACACGCAAACATACTAGGGGTAGAAGAACAGAAACCTAAAGAAGTATTTTTGACAAAAGGACAGTACAAAGATTACACAAATGTGTCAAACACAAATAACTTCCAAATAGGAGAAGAAGGATACTATCCAGTTGTGTTTGCTTTAATAGATAAAAGCACAGATCCGAACAACGAAACACCTGCTGTAACAGGAAATCTTGCAAAAATAAATGAATATTTAGCTACCAATGTTGCATCCGACCTTGAACCGAATGTAGAGATTAAAAAGACTTATTCTCTTTCTTGGAGATGGGCGACAGAAAGTCCTGGAGATAATGCAGCTGCTGTAGACTCGGCGGATACTTTGCTTGGTAACTTGTCAGCAAATAAAGAAAAATACATAAAATCAAAATATACACCGGGAATGGGAGATACAGACGGTACTTTCTCTGACCTTACAGAAGGAACCGATTATTCCACAAACATTTCTATAACATTATCATTAGGAGTGGCCCAAGACTTTGGAGGTTCAAACATCTAAAAATTTCAATGATTTAACATGAAGTACAAAACAGCAGGAACCCCACTATGTGGCTGGAGGGGTTCTCTCTGCTTTACATGAACGCTACGCAGCGGCTGCGTCGATGTAAGGCATGGGATAAGGTCGTATTTAGAAAGAAGAAATTTACATGAACATAAAAAAAGCAGTGAACAAATGGATTTTTCCGTCATTTTTCGCTTTGTTTATAATTGAATGCACACTTCTTCCCTCTCTTCTAGGCATGACTCAGTGCACAAACAAAGGAATTCCCGAGCACATTATAACTTACTCTACAGGGAAGCTTGTGTGGGATATAAATACAGAAGTTGATTCTTCCGGAACGGCTAAGCTTTTAATTTTTGAAAACAACTACGGTATACTTGACGGAACAAATGGTACTCCTATAATTCTTCCGGGTATGGACAACAAGTGTTTGGTACATTTAAATAATTCTACGGAAAGAGACGTTAAATATACCGCTATTCTTTGCGAAAGAAAATCCGAAAATTTGATATATCTAAAAACTCGCATGAATTGTTATAATTCTGTCGACTCAAACGAATATACACTCCCTGAAAGTAATTCAGATTGCAAAGTTATACGATCAGTTACAGGTACACTTGGCAGCAAAAAAGTAGAAGACTTTAACGTGGAATGCTTTTGGGATTATCAAGGTCAAAGCGAAGAAACTGTTGAAAGTTCAATTGTAACTGATTTGGACACGATATCCGCTTCAAAAGAGGGTGAAAGCATTTTTATTGGGCTTTACATAACCGTGGAAGATGACGGCAAAACAGTATTTCCTCAAACAGGCGACTCTTTCTCGGTTTACACTGTTTACACCGTTTTGACAATAACAAGTGTTCTGTCTTTAGGTGCTTTATGGATTTTACGTAAAAAGAAAAGTGAGGAAAATAATGACATTCAGTAAATTAAAAAATTTTTTAAACAAAACAATAAACTTTTTGATTTTGCTTTTACTGTGTATAAATTCATACATAATAATCGCAAGAACCGTGTTTCATGTAAAATATCCCACCATAATTGGATATTGCAGTGCAGTTGTAATTTCGGGAAGCATGTCAGGGAGCATAGAAGTTAACGACATGGTTATAACAAAAAAGCAAAACGAATATAACGTTTCAGATGTTATCATGTTTTTAAATTCAGGAAACGCAGTTACTCACAGAATCACAAAAGTCACCGACAGCGGATACAAAACAAAAGGCGATGCCAACAATTCCGAAGATACAGGATCACCTGTAAAACCTGAATCAGTTATAGGAAAAGTTATATTTGTTATTCCCAAAATAGGAATAGTCACACAATTTTTTTCCACGCCGTTCGGAATGATGTGCCTTATTTTCAGTTTTATTTTATTTATTAAATTGCCCGGCATATTTGAATCAAAAAATAATATGTCAACTAAAAAGGCGGATGAAATAAATTGAATTTTAAAAAATACAAATCAAGTAATTTAGTTTACTTAATCTATCTTTTCATTTTGTCTCTAATGATTTCAGGAGTCACGTTTTCGAAATACATTTCAAGTACTGTTGCCGAAAATTACGCAAGAGTAATTCGTTTTGGAGAATTATATATAACAAACGGAACGGATTTTTATGAAGAAGAAAATATTAAAATTGTTCCCGGTGCGGAAATTAAAAAAAATCCAACGGTTAATTTCGACGGAAGCGAAGCACAATCGTGCGTATTTTTGAAAATAAATTCTTCGTACTGGACATATGACAGTGCTGACAGAAGCTTTTCTTATATTTTAAGTAACAAAAAAATAATCACCTGGAATATCTACAAAGAGTGGAATTACTTAAAAAACGACGGAACCGGCGATGTTTTTTACATATTCATTCAGCCTAACACAAAGTTATCTCAGCCTATTGTAAACAGCAATACTATATATATATCAAAGGAAATTAAAAATTCAGATGTTCAATCGATTTCGGAAAGTTTAAATTTAAAATTCGATGCTTTTGCGGTTCAGTGCAACAATTTCGAAAATGATACAAAGATTATTTCCACTTCAAAAGAACACGCAGCATTAATATGGGATTTTACTTAAAAATAACAAAAAGGTGCGTGAACAAAAATGTTAAATAAAAGAAAAAAAATGCTTTTAATATGTGTAATTGCTGCTTTGGGTATTTTTTTTATAAAATTTTTAAACATTGAAAAAGTCAGTAACAATTCTGAACTACTACTTCACATGGAAAATACTGAAACGGAAATTCCAAAAACCGCTACATACGCAGAAACAGATTTAACTTATGGAAGTCTAAAGATAATTCGGGAAAATTCCGACGACGAAAGTAACGGAAATCAGGTCTTTGTTTATAAAATTACAGATATTCAAGATGAAAATAATTATTTTTACGCTTCAATCATTGGAAACAGCAGCGTAACAATTGAAAAAATTTTGTGCCGAGAATACAAAATACAGCAGATAAACGATTGGTCGTGGAGATATAGTGACGAACCTCAAAATATAGCCGTAACCGAAAGCGGAGCAACAGTTACTTTTAAAGGTTCTCCTAATAATGAAAGTTTGCTAAACGGAAACGGATCTGCAATTACAAATTCCAAAAAGAGGTGAAGTCAGTAATGAAGCTTAATAAAAAAATTTTATTAGCAGTATTCGGGTTTATTCTATTAATATCTTTAGTAAATCCCTGTATTGCTATTATGATGAAAAAGACCGAAGTAACGGAAACTTTTCAAAAAGGAATTGTTTCATGTGCTGTTCATGAAAGTTTAGATAAAAATAAAATCTCTCAAACAGACGCCAAAATTTTCGGAGACGAAGTAAGCAAAATAACAGTTGAAAACACAGGAAATGTAGGCGTTTATATAAGAGTAAAATTAATATCTTACTGGGAAAATTCCGACGGAAAAATCACTTCAGAACCTTCAGAAACCTTGGCTTTAAATTTAGATACCCAAAACTGGATAGAAGGTTCAGAAAACACTTATTACTTCAAATCGGTCCTAAAATCAGGGCAAAGCACTCCTTCCCTATGTGAAGCATTTACACTCAAAAGCAAAAAATCAGAAAATAACACAAATATTTATCAAGTTGTACAAATAATTCCAGAAGCTATACAATCAGAACTACAAAGTGAAATTTCAAAAGTTTGGAATGTGAATTTTTTAAATAATAATATTTCATCGATAAAATCATAATTTTTTACTGCTATAAAACTGTACGGTGTTTAGGCAAATTAGTAACTGTTTCTCGTGCGTAGCAGTGTGATTAGAAAACTCACCACATTAAAAATATTATTTCCCGTCAAAGCTAAAGAATTTTAAAACGAAAACTCGAAGCTGTGTTCCGTCCCACAGTTTCGAGTTTAAATTATAATATAATCACAAATGTATATTTATTAGCAAACTATCGTGTCGGATTCAACAGCCTTTTTACATGTTCTACCGAGATACAAAGCTATGAAAAACCATATTGCTACGAACACGAATCCAATGCCGCATGTAAGGAAACGGTACACTGCAGCACCAAGAGGTTTATATAACATATTGATGCCTGCTCCGCATTCTTTTGAAAAACGAGAACCGAAAGTTTCAATCCAGGCCTGAGCTTTGGATTTTGCATCGCGGCTGGTAGGTATATAAAGTTGTTTGAGTGCAGGTCCGCTAAGAGAATAGGTTATAGCTTTTGATGCAATCATCAAACAAAACAGGAAGTTCAGACTGTTAATGCTTAAAAATCCGAAAACAGCTAATCCAAACAACACAGGAACTGTTGAAAGAGCTACAGCTATTCCCAAACGTTTTGTAATATTACTTATTCCCAAAAGCAAAAATATAAGAGTAACAAGATTTGCACACGAACCATACACAGCAATATAACGACTATACTCTACTCCAGAATACACTTGTGCAGCCGAAATCTGAAAATTAAAGTCAAATACAGTAACTATAAATTCCAAGAAAAAGTTAACTGCAAACATACCCAGCAAATATTTGTGAGTAAAGAGAAGTTTCAAGCCTTCAACAAAACCTGTTTTTTCTTTTTTAGACTTTTCATCCGACTTTTCTTTATTAACCGAAACAAGCAAATCTTTCGGAGTTTTTTTCAATAAACCGGATACAAGTGGTCCTATAAGTAAAGTAAGCAAAACCAGTATTACAATGGAAAAAGCGTCAGATTTTATTCCTAAATTTACTGGTAAGGTGATGATTAAAAGCGGAGCAACGATTCCGCCAAATTGAGCAAACAAATAAATTAACGGAAATCCTTGTTTGGCTGATTTTGACTCTGTAATTTCAGTGGCAAAAGACCAGAAAAGAGCCACCACCAAAGAACCAAAGCTTTCAACGAAGAAATACCAGAAATATCCTAAAACCATTGTCCATGTAGATGGAGCAATAAGATTGCTTTGAAACGCCCATATAAATCCTGCATTAAGCATTGTCCGTTCTCCAAATCCCTCAACCGTTTCTGGT
>ERZ773181.949-NODE-949-length-27426-cov-14.121662_pt1 | contig 27426 bp, 25 predicted proteins | sample MGYA00581001_ERZ773181 | MGnify/ENA primary metagenome ERZ773181 (study PRJEB29015, sample SAMEA2737780) | human gut metagenome | biome: human gut; feature: human-associated habitat; material: faeces | place: China | collected 2012 ...
AGAAGTTCGGCGATCACGAGAATCCCCTGCTGGTCTCCGTCCGCTCCGGCGCCCGCGCCTCCATGCCCGGCATGATGGACACCATCCTGAACCTGGGCCTGAACGAGGATGTGGTGGACGTTATCGCCAAGAAGTCCAACAACCCCCGCTGGGCTTGGGACTGCTACCGCCGCTTTATCCAGATGTACTCCGACGTGGTCATGGAGGTGGGCAAGAAGTACTTCGAGCAGCTCATCGACGCCATGAAGGAGCAGAAGGGCGTGACGCAGGACGTGGAGCTGGACGCCGCCGACCTGAAGGAGCTGGCCATGCAGTTCAAGGCCGAGTACAAGGCCAAGATCGGTGAGGACTTCCCCTCCGATCCCAAGGAGCAGCTGGTGGGCGCCATCAAGGCCGTGTTCCGTTCCTGGGACAACCCCCGCGCCAACGTGTACCGCCGCGACAACGATATCCCCTACTCCTGGGGTACTGCCGTCAACGTCCAGTCCATGGCCTTCGGCAACATGGGCGACGACTGCGGCACCGGCGTTGCCTTTACCCGTGACCCCGCCACCGGCGCAAAGCAGCTGATGGGCGAGTTCCTGACCAACGCCCAGGGCGAGGACGTGGTGGCCGGCGTGCGTACCCCCATGCCCATCGCCGAGATGGCGGAGAAGTTCCCCGAGGCCTATGACGAGTTCGTCAAGGTCTGCGGCATTCTGGAGGATCACTACCGCGATATGCAGGATATGGAGTTCACCGTGGAGCACGGCAAGCTGTATATGCTGCAGTGCCGCAACGGCAAGCGCACCGCGCCCGCCGCACTGAAGATCGCCTGCGATCTGGTGGACGAGGGCATGATCTCCGAGCAGCAGGCGGTGGCCATGATCGACCCCCGCAACCTGGATACCCTGCTGCATCCCCAGTTCGATCCCAAGGCGCTGAAGTCCACCGAGCCTGTGGGCAAGGCCCTGCCCGCCTCCCCCGGCGCCGCCTGCGGCAAGATCGTCTTCACCGCTGAGGACGCCAAGGCTTGGGCTGAGCGGGGCGAGAAGGTGGTTCTGGTCCGTCTGGAGACCTCTCCCGAGGATATCGAGGGCATGAAGGCCGCACAGGGCATCCTGACCGTCCGCGGCGGCATGACCTCCCACGCTGCCGTTGTGGCACGCGGTATGGGCAAGTGCTGCGTCTCCGGCTGCGGCGCCATCAACATGGACGAGGCCAACAAGCAGTTTACGCTGGCCGGCAAGACCTATCACGAGGGTGAGTGGCTGAGCCTGGACGGCTCCACCGGCAGCATCTACGACGGCGCTATGCCCACCGTGGACGCCAGCGTGGGCGGCGACTTCGGCCGCATCATGGCTTGGGCTGACAAGTTCCGCCGTCTGCAGGTCCGCACCAACGCCGACACCCCCCACGACGCCGCCAAGGCCCGTGAGCTGGGCGCACAGGGCATCGGCCTGTGCCGTACCGAGCATATGTTCTTCGAGGGCGACCGTATCGCCGCCATCCGCGAGATGATCTGCTCCGACACCGTGGAGCAGCGCGAGAGAGCGCTGGCCAAGCTGCTGCCCATGCAGCAGGGCGACTTCGAGGGCATCTACGAGGCCATGGAGGGCTGCCCCGTTACCATCCGCTTCCTGGATCCCCCCCTGCACGAGTTCGTTCCCACCGAGGAGCACGACATCGAGCTGCTGGCCAAGGATATGGGCAAGTCCGTTGCCGACATCAAGGCCATCATCGCCTCCCTGCACGAGTTCAACCCCATGATGGGTCACCGCGGCTGCCGTCTGGCTGTCACCTTCCCGGAGATCGCCGTCATGCAGACCCGTGCCGTCATCCGCGCCGCCATCAACGTGCAGAAGAAGCACCCCGATTGGAACATGGTTCCCGAGATTATGATCCCGCTGGTGGGCGAGGTCAAGGAGCTGAAGTACGTCAAGGACGTGGTGGTCAAGACCGCCGATGAGGAGCTGGCCGCTGCCGGTATGGATATGAAGTATCTGGTGGGTACCATGATCGAGATCCCCCGTGCGGCGCTGACCGCCGACGAGATCGCCAAGGAGGCCGAGTTCTTCTCCTTCGGCACCAACGACCTGACCCAGATGACCTTCGGCTTCAGCCGTGACGACGCCGGCAAGTTCCTGGGCGCCTACTACGACAAGAAGATCTACGAGAGCGATCCGTTTGCCAAGCTGGATCAGATCGGCGTCGGCAAGCTGGTGAAGATGGCTGCCAAGCTGGGCCGCGAGACCCGTCCGGAGCTGCATCTGGGCATCTGCGGCGAGCACGGCGGCGACCCCTCCTCCGTGGAGTTCTGCCACAAGGTGGGTCTGGACTATGTGTCCTGCTCCCCCTTCCGTGTGCCCATCGCCCGTCTGGCCGCCGCACAGGCTGCTATCAAGGAGATGTAAGTTTCCCGCAAGGGCACAGCACAACCGCATAACAAACAAGCTCCCGGCCACCGGCCGGGAGCTTGTGTTTTCCGGGAGGCTGTGATAGGATAGTGCCAGAGAATAAGCCGCTGTGCGACATTTCTGGAGGTTTTCGGTATGGACAGGATCGAGATCGGAAAGCTGTCCGCCGCGTATGACGTGCGGCGGCTGGGACTGGCGGACGCCCCCGTGGTCTACGCCTTCTGTAAGGCGGACACGCAGTACTACGCCCGCTGCGGCGCGGAGGTCACCCTCGCGCTGGTGGAGCACGACCTGACCGCCCTTCCGCCGGGCGTCTCCCCGGAACAGCACTATTACCTGGGCTTTTTCACCCGCGGCACGCTGACCGCCGTCATGGACCTGATCGCAGGGTACCCCGGCGGCAGCAATCTGTCCCTGGGCTTCTTCATGACGCACAGCGCCATCCAGGGCGCGGGCACTGGCAGCCGGATCGTCTCGGAGGCGCTGGCCGCCCTGCAGGCGCAGGGCTTCCGGCGGTGTATACTGGGGATGGACAAGGATAACCCCCAGTCCACCCACTTCTGGCGAAAGAACGGCTTCCGGGTGGTGCGGGAGCTGCCGCAGGACGGAGGTACCATCCAGGTGGCGGAAAGGCTCCTGGACGGACAAGGGCGGCGCGGATGAGGCCACGGTGCGCCTGCTGAAAACGCTGCGGAACAGGCGGATATTCCTGTTCGGCACGGCGGGCTTCGGCGGCAGCGAGGCGTATTTTCAGAGGATCCTCGACAACGCCCAGCGCTCTATCGACCCCAGCAATACCGTGATCGGAACGTATATGTGCCAGGGCAGGATGCCTCAGACTGTGCGGGAGCGGTATGTGAAGATGAAGGGACAGCCGGAGCATCCGGCGAATCTGGACGCGCTGATCGAGAATTTCGACCGCGCCCTGTCCCACCCCGACGGGGAGGATCTGCGGGTGCTGCAAGAAGCGGTCTTGCGGTGACGGCAGCCGCCACTGCGGCGCGGGGCGCCGGAAAAATACGAAAAGAGACACAGAACGCGCAGACGTTCTGTGTCTCTTTTGTTGTGTGTATGACGCTAAGGCAAGAAGATCAATCGCTGTCCAGCTTGAGGACAGCCATAAACGCCTCGGTAGGCACCTGTACCGTACCCAGATTCCGCATCTTCTTCTTGCCCGCCCCGCAAAATGCAGCCGCATTTTGTGGGGGCCCCTACAGGATCTGACTTCCTCGGCGGCAGTGAATGCCGCCTGCGGCAAGGTTTTGCGGCGCAAAACGCTTGGACGCCGCCATCGGCGGCGACAAGGCAAGAAGATCAATCGCTGTCCAGCTTGAGGACAGCCATGAACGCCTCGGTAGGCACCTGTACCGTACCCAGATTCCGCATCTTCTTCTTGCCTTCCTTCTGCTTCTCCAGCAGCTTCTTCTTACGGGTGATGTCGCCGCCGTAGCACTTGGCCAGCACGTCCTTGCGCATGGCCTTCACCGTCTCGCGGGCGATGATGCGGCCGCCGATGGCCGCCTGAATGGGTACCTCGAACAGCTGGCGGGGGATGTTGTCCTTCAGCTTCTCACACAGGCGGCGGGCGCGGCCGTAGGCCTTATCCCGGTGGGCGATGAAGCTCAGGGCGTCCACGCCGTCGCCGTTGAGCAGCAGATCCACCTTCACCAGATCGCTGGTGCGGTAGCCGGACAGCTCATAGTCCAAGGAGGCGTAGCCCTTGGTGTTGGCCTTCAGCGTGTCGAAAAAGTCGTAGATGATCTCGTTGAGGGGCATCTGATAGTGCAGCTCCACCAGATGGGTGTCCAGATACTGCATATCCTTGAACTCGCCGCGCCGCTCCTGACACATGGGCATGATGTTGCCCACATAGTCCTGCGGGGCGATGATGGACACCTTGACATACGGCTCCTCCGCGTGCTCGATGGTGCCGGGATCCGGGTAGTTGTGGGGGTTATCCACCTTCACCATGGTGCCGTCGGACTTGTAGACGTGGTAGATCACGCTGGGCAGCGTGGTCACAAGATCCAGATTGAACTCACGCTCCAGCCGCTCCTGAATGACCTCCATGTGGAGCATTCCCAGAAAGCCGCAGCGGAAGCCGAAGCCCAGCGCCACGGAGGATTCCGGCTCGAAGGTCAGGGAGGCGTCGTTGAGCTGGAGCTTCTCCAGCGCGTCCCGCAGGTCGGGGTACTTGCTGCCGTCCTCGGTGTAGATGCCGCAGTACACCATGGACTGGGCGGGACGGTAGCCGGGCAGCGGCTCGGTGGCCGGAGCTGACGCGTCGGTGATGGTGTCGCCTACACGGGTGTCCTTGACGTTTTTGATGCTGGCGGTGAAGTAGCCCACCTCGCCGGCCTGCAAGCAGTCCGTGGGCTCGTTGCCCAACGGCTTGAGGTAGCCGCACTCCAGAATGGTGTACTCCGCGCCGGAGGCCATCATGCGGACGGTCTGTCCCTTGCGGATGGAGCCCTCCATGATGCGGAACAGCACCACCACGCCCACATAGGGGTCGTACTGGCTGTCGAACACCAGCGCCCGCAGCGGCGCCTTGGGGTCGCCCTTGGGCGCGGGTACGTTCTGCACCACGTCCTCCAGCACCGCGTCGATGTTGATGCCCAGCTTGGCGGAGATCTCCGGCGCCTCCAGTGCGGGCAGGCCGATGATGTCCTCCACCTCCTGCTTGGCCTTCAGGGGGTCGGCGGCGGGCAGGTCGATCTTGTTGAACACAGGCAGGATCTCCAGATCGTGATCCATGGCGAGGTAGGTGTTGGCCAGCGTCTGGGCCTCCACGCCCTGCGTGGAGTCCACCACCAGCAGCGCGCCCTCGCAGGCGGCCAGCGACCGGCTGACCTCATAGTTGAAGTCCACATGGCCCGGCGTGTCGATGAGGTTCAGGGCGTAGGTCTCGCCGTCCTGCGCCGTGTAGAAGATCTGCACGGCGCGGGACTTGATGGTGATGCCCCGCTCCCGCTCCAGATCCATGTTGTCCAGAAGCTGGTTTGCCATCTCTCGCTCCGGCACGGCGTCGCACTTCTCCAGCAGGCGGTCCGCCAGCGTGGATTTACCGTGGTCGATGTGGGCGATAATGGAGAAATTGCGGATATGGGATTGGTCGAACATATAAAAAGCCTCCTTTGGAAATCCACGCTGCCCGCGCACAGCGCGTCCAAGCGTTTTGCACGGCAAAACCTTGCCGCAGGCGGAATTCACTTCCGCCGAGGATGAGAAATCAAAATAGGGGTCCCCGGGTTGCCGTCAGGCAAGCGGGGGAAGGGATTTACCGTGGTCGATGTGGGCGATGATGGAGAAATTGCGGATATGGGTTTGGTCGAACATATAAAAAGCCTCCTTTGGAACTATGTCTGCGTTATCGCTTCGCCGCCAGCTCATCCACGTTGTGGACGACCTGCGCCGTGCTCTGCCCCAGGCCGGGGGCGGCGGTGAGGGTGTCGGAGGTCAGCTCCGGCATTTGCTCCGCCCCGGCCAGTGCCCGCAGGTAGGCCGCGCGGCTGTGCAGCATGGCGGCATCCACCGCGCCGGCGTCAAAATCCACGGACTCTGTGGCGAAAAAGTCCTCATTGCCGCCGCCGCAGCGGTACAGGTGCCGCAGCAGGGTGTACAGCGCCGTGCTGAGATAGTCCCCGGCGGCGGTGATGGCCGTCCGGTCACCGCACTTGCCCAGCAGATCGAACAGTACGCCGGTGGTGTTCACCACCAGCTTTTTTTGCAGCGTGGCCAGAATGCTGCCCTTCAGCGTCCCCTTTTCGTCGCTGGCGTCGTACAGCTCCGCCGCCTCGATGATGGAGCCGTCCCGGGAGTTGGTGCGCCCCAGCAGGAAGTCCGCCGACACATGGTAGAAGTCGCAGGCCCGTGCCACGAAGGCGAGACCCGGCTCCCGGATGCCGTTTTCGTAGTGGCTCAGCAGCGCCTGACTGATGCCCAGCGCCGCCGCCGCCTTCCGCTGGCTGATCCCCTTCTCCTGCCGCAGCAGGCTCAACGTTCTGGAAAAATCCGTTGCCATCTCTCTCACCCCGTCAAATGTAATACAGCTCGTAAATGATACAGCATTTTATACAGCTTGTAAATGCTTTTTTCCCATGTGGGGCGGAAAAAATTTGCGCCGCCGCGTCGGCTGTGCTACAATGGGGCAAAATCACTCGGGAGGTGCGCCATGGAGGAACAACTGATGCTGTATGTGCGCTATATGGCCAAGGACGGCTGCCGCGAGACCTTTGTCCGGGAGCTTGTGGAGGCGGGCATCCTCACCCTGATCCGGGAGGAGCCGGGCTGTCTGGCCTACGACTACTATTTCTCCGCGCAGGATGAGAACGAGCTGCTGCTCATCGAGCGGTGGGAAAGCGCCGCCCACCAGCGCGTCCACATGGAGCAGCCCCACATGGCGCGGCTGCGGGAGATCAAGGACAAATACATCGCGGACACGAGGCTGGGCCGCGTCCGGCTGGAGGACTGACCATGCTGTTTGACACCCATGCGCACTACGACGACGAGGCCTTTGACGCCGACCGGGACGCGCTGCTGACAGCGCTGCCCCAGCGGGGTATCGGATTGGTTCTGAACCCCGGCTGCGATGTGGAAAGCTCCCGCAAGGCGGCGGCATACGCGGCGGCGTACCCCCACGTCTACGCGGCGGTGGGCATCCACCCGGAGAACTGCGGCGGCTGTACCGCCGACGATCTGGCGGCCATCCGCACGCTGGCGCAGCAGCCCAAGGTGGTGGCCATCGGCGAGATCGGGCTGGACTACTACTGGGAGGAGAACCCGCCCCGCGACTTCCAGCAGCAGGTGCTGCGGCAGCAGCTGGCGCTGGCGCAGGAGCTTGCTCTGCCCGTCATTATCCACGACCGGGAGGCCCATGCCGATACGCTGTCCATCGTCCGGGAGTTCCCCGGCGTTACCGGCGTGTTCCACTGCTTCTCCGGCAGCCCGGAGATGGCGCGGGAGCTGCTGCAAATGGGATGGTATCTGGGGTTCGACGGCCCCGTGACCTATAAGAACGCCCGCCGCGCCCCGGAGGTGGCGGCGGTAACGCCGCCGGAGCGGATGCTCATCGAGACGGACAGCCCCTACATGACGCCGGTGCCGTACCGGGGCAAGCGCAACGACTCCGGCTACGTCTATCTGGTGGCGGAGAAGCTGGCGGCATGGAAGGGCCTTGCGCCGGAGGAGCTGGCCCGCATCACCACGGAGAACGGCAAGCGCCTGTTCCGCATTCCCTGAAAACGACAGCCTCCCGGCGGCGGGCGGCTGTGCAAACAGAAGAAAGAGGACGCTGACCAACCAGGTCAGCGTCCTCTTTTGCCGTTTTTGTACCTGCGGGCGTCTTATTCCGCACCGTCGATGACGCCGCCGCCCAGCACCTCATCCCCGTCGTACAGCACCACGGACTGTCCGGCGGTAATGGCGCGCTGCGGCGCGTCGAATACCACCCGCACGCCCTCGCCTGCCAGCGGATAGGCGGTGCAGGGCGTGTCGGTGCGCTGGCTGTACCGGGTCTTGGCGGTGCAGCGTACCGGCGCTGCCGGTGCTGTGCCGGCGATCCAGTTGACGCGGGAGGCGGTCAGGGCGAAGGAGAACAGGTCGGCGTCGTCCCCCAGCAGGATGGTGTTGTCCGCGCCGTTCTTCCGCACCACATAGACGTGTTTTCCGGCGGCGACGCCCAGCCCCTTCCGCTGGCCGCTGGTGTAGCAGGGCAGTCCCTTGTGGCGGCCCAGCACATGGCCGTCCTTGTCCACAAAGTCCCCCGGCGTCAGCTCGGCCCCGTGCCGCCGCAGGAACTGAACGTAATCCCCGTCAGGGATGAAGCAGATATCCTGACTGTCGGACTTCTCCGCCACGTCCAGCCCCGCCTGCCGCGCCTCCTGCCGGATGACGTCCTTGTCGAAATCCCCCACCGGCAGCAATAGATGGGCAAGCTGGAACTGTGTGAGCTGGTAGAGCACATAGCTCTGGTCTTTTTTCCGATCCCGGCCCCGCAGCAGCCGCCAACGGCCCGCCGCCTCATCGTAGTCCACCCGGGCATAGTGGCCGGTGGCCAGATAGTCGTAGCCCATCTCCAGCGCGCGATCCAGCAGGGCGCCGAACTTCAGCTCCCGGTTGCAGTCGATGCAGGGGTTGGGCGTCCGGCCCGCGCAGTATTCCGCCACGAACTTCTCCATGACGCAGCGGGAAAACCGCTCCGTCTCATCGAACAGGCAAAAGTCCATGCCCAGACGTTCCGCCGTCCGGCGGGCGTCCTCAACGCTCTGGGCGGCCAGATGCGCCACCTCCGGCTCCCGGCACAGGCGGAGCATGGCGCCGCCGCAGATATAGCCCTGCTCCCGCAGCAGCGCGGCGGCGGCGGAGCTGTCCACGCCGCCGGACATGGCGATCAGCACACGCTTGGCATCCTTTTTCATTATGCACCTCGCAAGAATCCGTAAAATATAAAATACTATAGGTAGGTATATAGCGGCAATATCCGTCCAGAATAAAGCTGTAAAAAATGTCTCCCCCGCACCGGGCGGGGGAGACGCGATCTCTGCGATCCGTTCCGCCGTCCGCGGCGGAGTTTTCTGATGAGCGGCGGCGCTTTATTCGTCGGAGTGCTTTTGCAGGAATGCCTCGAAGGGCAGGCCGTCCGCCAGCCCCACCAGCGCCGGCTGGAAGCCGCCGGTGTAGTCGAAGGCCACGTCCTCCACCACATCCTCCGCCAGCTCGTCCGGCAGCGCCAGTGTGACGGTGGTGCCATGCCCCTCCCGGCTGTCCAGCACCAGCCGCCCGCCGTGGCCCTCCGCGATGCGGCGGCACAGCGGCAGACCCAGGCCCAGACCGCTGGGCAGCACAGCCAGCCGCTCCGGGTGGAGATAGCCGTCAAACACCGTCTCCATGTTCCCGGCGGGGATGCCGCAGCCGGTGTCCGCCACCGCCAGCAGCACCTGCCGCCGCTCAAACCGCAGGGATACGGTGACGGCGCCGCCCTCGGCCGTGAATTTCAGGGCGTTGGACAGCAGATTCCAGACCGCCTGCTCCAGACAGACCCGGTTGATCGCCGCGCCGTGACGGGCGGCGCTGCACTGGAATGTCAGCGTCACATTCCGCAGGGCGAACAGCGGTGCGGCCTGACGGCACAGACCGTCCAGCCACGCCACCACGTCGGTGTTTTCCTTGACCAGCGGCGTGTCGTCCAGAAGCATGGGCGCGTTGGACAGGTTATTGGACAGGCGCAGCAGCGCATAGTAGTTTCGGTTCAGCAGCGCCGCGTCACGATCCAGCACCACGTCTGCGTCCCGCCGCTCAGGCGGCGCCAGACGGCTGACCGCGATGTGCATCCCGCCCAGCGCTGTCCGAAGCTGGGCGGATACATGAAGCAGGACCTCGTTGAGCAGCTGCACCTCTAAAGGCCGATCGTGCCGGTCAGGGCGCGCCGGCTGCTTCGGTGTATGGTTATTTCTGGGGGTCTCTATCATACACGCCCTCCTCTCCGGCGTTAGTGTGTCTTTTCCCGCCGGCGCGATACCTGACAGTTACCGGCCGGTCATCCACACTATACCAAACGGTGGGTGGAAAAACAAGTTTTTTGTCCCCTTTTGATGATCTGCAAATTTTTTTCAAAAAGGGGTTGCATTTTTCAAAATAATGCATATAATACTAAACATACCATACATTTGATATATTCCATCAGAGAGGAAGTCTTGATTTATGAGCATTAAAGTCGGTATCAATGGTTTCGGCCGCATCGGCCGCATGGTCATGCGCTGCTGCATGAACCACCCCGAGATCGAGATCGTGGGTATCAACGATCTGTGTCCCGCTGACTATCTGGCCTATATGCTGAAGTACGATACGATGCACGGCAAGTTCGACGGCGAGGTCGGCAGCGAGGAGAGCGCCATCGTCGTCAACGGCAAGTCCATTCCCGTGTTTGCAGAGCGTGATCCCGCCAACCTGCCCTGGGCCAAGGTGGGCGCGGAGTACGTCATTGAGTCCACCGGCCTGTTCCTGACCAAGGAGAAGGCCGCGGGCCACATCGCCGCCGGCGCCAAGCACGTGGTGATGTCCGCCCCCTCCAAGGACGACACCCCCATGTTTGTCATGGGCGTCAACCAGGACACCTACACCTCCGATATGCAGTTCGTCTCCAACGCCAGCTGCACCACCAACTGCCTGGCTCCCATCGCCAAGGTGCTGCACGATAACTTCGGCATTGCCGACGGTCTGATGACCACCGTGCACTCCACCACTGCCACCCAGAAGACAGTGGACGGCGTGTCCCTGAAGGACTGGCGCGGCGGCCGTGCCGCTGCCGGCAATATCATCCCCAGCTCCACCGGCGCTGCCAAGGCCGTGGGCAAGGTCATCCCCAGCCTGAACGGCAAGCTGACCGGTATGTCCATGCGCGTTCCCACGCTGGACGTGTCCGTGGTGGATCTGACCGTGAACCTGTGCAAGCCCGCCAGCTATGACGAGATCTGCGCTGCCATGAAGAAGGCCAGCGAGAACGAGCTGAAGGGTATCCTGGCTTATACTGACGAGGCCGTCGTGTCCTCCGACTTCCTGGGCGACACCCACACCTCCATCTTCGATGCCAAGGCCGGTATCGCCCTGACCGACACCTTCGTGAAGGTGGTCAGCTGGTACGACAACGAGATCGGCTACTCCGACAAGATCCTGTGCCTCATCGAGCATATGCACAGCGTGGATCACAAGTAAATCGCCAACATCCTTTCAAAAAGGTTTTCCTTCTTTTTTGTTCCGGAAACAGCGCCGTCCCGCCGGGACGGCGTTGTTTCTACCCATTTGCCAAACAGAGGGAATGCGCGGCAAAGCAGCCGAAATCGCGGAAACACAAAGGTTTTATCAAAAATAGGACTATCTTTCCATTGAATTGTATGGTACAATAGGTACAACTCAGAGGAGAGGGAAAGGGACCCCATACATGGAACAGAATCCGATCTTAAGCGCAAGACTGTCAATGGACAGCGACATTCCCCTGTATGCCCAGCTCGTGGGCATCATCAAACGCAATATTTCCACCGGCGCACTGGCTGTGGGCGATCTGCTGCCCAGCGAGGCGGAGCTGTGCCGCTGGATGAATATCAGCCGCAACACCGTGCGGCAGGCCATCGGCGAGCTGGAGGACGAGGGACTGGTGGTCCGCAAGCGGGGCCGCGGCACCTTCGTGGCGGATCCCGCCACCAACCGCCGCGGTGTGCGCTACTCCTTTACGACGGAGGTTTCCTCCTTGGGCAAGGTGCCGTCCTCCACGCTCATCGACTTTGACGTGATCGTACCCAGTCAGGCGGTCTGCGAGAAGATGGAGCTGCGGGAGGGTACGCCGGTGTACTGCTTCACCCGCGTGCGCAACGTGGACGGGGAGCCGCTGATCCTGGAGACCAGCTACTATCCCGAGTACATCTACCCCCACCTGACCCGGGACATGCTCCAGACCCACAGCTTTTACAGTCTCCTGTACCACGTGGGTATCGTACCCTTTGCCGCCGATGAGAGCTATGAGGCGGTGGTGCTGGACAATGAGCAGGGCCGTCTGCTGGGTGTTGGCGCCGGGAGCTGCGCTTTCTACCACCAGCGCCGTACCCGCACCGAGGACGGGCGCATCTACGAGTACACCAGAAGCTATATCCGGGGCGACCGGGTGCGGCTGGATGTACATATGCAGAAGAGCGGCATGAACTTCGTGCGTACCATCGACTGAACGACATAAAAAAGGAAGCCGTCCCGCGGGACGGCTTCCTTTTTTTGCGTTGTTACAGGGCGGCGGCGCCGATGATACCGGCTTCGTTGCCCAGCTGTGCCGCCTGAATGATCGGCTGGGGGCGGCTCTCGCCGCCAAAGCAGTTGGCGGCCACATAGCGGCGGATGGGACGCAGCAGACGCTCCCCCTGCCGGCTGATGCCGCCGCCGATGAGCACCATCTCCGGCGACAGGATGTTCACCAGATCGGTGATCCCAGCGGCCACATAGACGTAGTACCGCTCCAGCACCGCCTGCGCCGCTGCGTCGCCTGCGTCGGCGGCGTCGAACACATCCCGGCCCGTCAGTGCAGGGTACCGGTTCAGCAGAGACGCGGGATGGGCGGCAGCCGCCTCCCTGCCCTGCCGGATCAGCGCCGTGGCGGAGGCGTAGACCTCCCAGCAGCCCCGGCGTCCGCAGGTGCAGGGCTCCCCGTCCAGCACCAGCAGGCTGTGACCCGGCTCGCCGCCGGCACCGCCCATGCCGGAGACGAGCTTTCCATCCACGATGATGCCGCCGCCCACGCCGGTGCCAAGGGTGATGAGCACCATGTTCCGGCAGCCCACGGCGGCACCGGCCACCGTCTCCGCCAGCGCGGCGCAGTTGGCGTCGTTGCTCAGCCGGGCGGGCAGGCCGAAGTGCGCCGTCAGCATGGCGCACACCGGTACGTCAAACCAGTTCAGATTGTAGGCGCGAACCACCACGCCCCGTTCCGGGTCGCAGGTACCGGGGGTGCCTACGCCGATGGAGGCGCAGTCCGCCGGGGTAAGACCCACCTTGTCCAGCGCCAGCTCTACGGCGCGGCACATATCCGCCACCACCTGCTCCGCCGGGCGGTGTGCGCCGGCGGGAAGGCTGGCCTCCGCCACAATACGGTGGTGGTCGTCCACCACGCCGACGGCGATGTTGGTGCCGCCCAGATCAATGCCGATACGATACATAGGATACTCCCTTTCGTGTTTGATGCAGAAAACGGCGGGGCGGGCTGCTTGCCCGCCCCGCAACGGTGCGTTTGCTCAGAAGTGGGTGACGAAGTCGCTGTTCACCGCCACCGTGCGGCTGATGTTGGAGGACTTGATGCTGGCGAAGATGCTGCGCATCACCGTCAGGGCCTCCCGGCCGGAGACCTCCGGCTGCCGGTCATTGACCAGCGCGTCCACGAACTCGTCGATGACGCCGGTGCCGTTGTGAGGCACATCCAGATTATAGCTGGTGCGGTTGCCCTCCATATCGCTGACGATGATGGGGGAGGACGGCTCGCTGTAAATGAGCATGATGCCCTTGGTGCCATACAGACAGGTGGACTGGCACTCGTGGCCGTAGATAGTCCAGCTGGCAGCCATGGTACCCAGCGCGCCGCCGGACATCCGCAGGATGCACAGGGCGTTGTCGTCCACGCCGATGAGCTGCCCCTCGCTGTCCCGCTTGTTCAGCGTCACCACCTTGGCGGTGGTCTCGATGACCTTCTGGCCCAGCAGGTACTGGAGCAGATCTACCTTGTGGATGCCCATGTCGGACAGGGCGCCCAGCGCCGCCTTATTCTTATCGAAGAACCATGTACCCTCGTCCACAGACCAGCCCTCGGGGCCGGCGTTGCCCAGCACGGCGCGGAAGGTGATGACGTCGCCGATGACGCCGCGGTCCAGCAGCTGCTTGGCGCGGCGGTGTACCGGGTCGAAGCGCATATTGTGACCGATCATCAGGTACTTGCCGTTGCGCTCGGCGGCGGCCACCATGGACTCGCACTCCGCCAGCGTGACCGCCATGGGCTTTTCGCAAAGCACGTGCTTGCCGGCGTACAGCGCCGCGGTGGAGATCTCCGCATGGCTGCGGTTTTCCACGCAGACGGATACCGCGTCGATGTCGTCGCGGTTCAGCAGGTCGAAATAGGTGTCGCAGACGCTGCCGCCGTACTTGGCGGCCATCTCCTCGGCACGGGCGCGGTTCTTGTCGTAGTAGGCCACGATCTCCGCATTGGGGTTGGCTGCATACTCGGGCAGATGGCGCACCTGCGCGATCTTACCGCAGCCGATGATACCAACTCGAATCATACAAAAGCTCCTCCTCTACCATGTTCACCGGATGGTACGCGATTTTCGTTTAAATTATAACAAATTCAAGCGCGGGTGAAAAGCCTTTTTTTCAGGATTCTGAGAATTTTTACCGCAGACGCAGGGCGGTGGTCAGGGCACAGCCCTTTTCCCGGATGTGATCGAGCACCACACCCTCCGGCAGCGCCAGCTGGCTGAGGGTCAGCAGCGGCCCCTTGCCCGTCAGCTTGAACAAAGATTCCTTGGCGGTCCAGATCTCCCAGAAGCGGGCGCAGTCACCGTCGTCGCCTACGCGGATATAGGCCATCTCCGCCTCGGAGCAGACACGGCGCATGAATTTTTCATCGGCGGAGCGGACGACCTCCACATCCACGCCTACCGGCACATCGGCGACGGCGCAGACGGCGTAGGGCCCGGAGTGGCTGACGGAGACGTACACGCCGTCGGCATCCACGGCGGGCTTGCCCGTGTCATCCCAGCGCAGAGGCGCCTCCCCCTCGCCGCAGCCCAGACGCTGCGCCAAAGCCCGGCGTGCCAGCAGCTCACCGGCCACGGTGCGCTTGCGGTCATCCTCCCCGGCGATGTCGCCCACCCGGCGGCGGCGCGCCTCATCCATCATGGCCATGGTCTGGGCCATCGTCTCCTCGTCCAGCTGGCGGATATCGTACCAAAGCAGCTCCATCTCTCCTGCTCCTCCCTATTATGTTTCTGTATGAGGTGAGTATAGCACATCGCCGCACAGGATGCCAGTATTTTGTGGACTTTATGCGCTTGCTTTTCGGGAAAGAAAAGCGTAAACTGTTACCGTGTGAAGTTTTTTTGTGTAGGAGAAACATCTATGGTTTCCATTGTAGAAGTAACGACCAAGGCGCAGCTGCGCCGATTTGTAGATTACCCCAATCAGTTGTATAAGGACGTGCCGCAGTTCGTGCCGGCCACCTACGGCGACGATCTGGCGGACTGGGATCACAGCAAGAACCCGGCCTTTTCCTATTGCGACGCCCGCTGCTGGCTGGCGGAGCGGGACGGGGAGATCGTGGGGCGCATCGGCGCTATCCGCAGCCGCAAGGCCAATGAGAAGTGGGGCACCAACCGGATGCGGTTCACCCAGGTGGACTTTATCGACGATCCGGAGGTGTCCGCCGCCCTGTTCGCTGTGGTGGAGGACTGGGCCAGAGAGCTGGGCTGCGCGGCGGTCCACGGGCCGCTGGGCTTTACCGACATGGACCGGGAGGGTATGCTGGTGGAGGGCTTCGACCGCCGAAGCTGCTTTTTCACCTATTATAACCACCCCTACTATATCGACCACATGACCGCGCTGGGCTATGTGAAGGATGTGGACTGGATCGAGGAGCTGATCACCGTCCCCACGGATGAGAAGATCATCCAGCGGTGGGAGAAGCTGTCGGACTTCGTGCTCAAGCGCAACCACCTGCATATCGTGGAGCCGAAGAACCGGCTGGCGTATCTGCCGCTGCTGAAGCCGTTTTTCGATCTGGTGAACGTGGCCTATGCCCCGCTGTACGGCACAGTGGACCTGACGGAGCAGCAGATCAGGAAATACTCCGCCAAGTTCGCGCCCCTCATCAACCCCAACACCACCTGCTTCGTCATGGACAAGAATGACCGGATGATCGCCTTCGGCGTGGGCGCGCCCAGTCTGGCGGTGGCCATGCAGAAGCACCGGGGACGCCTGTTCCCCACCGGCTGGATCGATGTGCTGAAGGCGTTTCGGAAGAACGACACGGTGGATCTGCTGCTCATCGCCGTCCACCCGGACTATCAGGCACGGGGCGTTAACGCCATCATCCTCAGCAAGACCATGAAGGGCTGCCTGAAGATGGGTATCAAGGAGGCGGAGACCGGCCCCATGCTGGAGCTGAATGAGAAGGTGCAGTCCCAGTGGAAGGATTTCCAGACGGAGCAGCACAAGCGCCGCCGCTGCTTCGTTAAGGAGCTGACCCCCGCTGCCGGAGAGCCGGAGAAGGCGGACGCGCCTGCCGGCGCCGCCGTATAAATGACAAAACGAGAACGGGGACAGCTGTCCCCGTTCTCGTTTGCGTTTTTTACAGGCCGTAGACCTCGGTGAACTTCTTCTCGAGATAGGCCACATAGCAGTCTGGGTCGAACTTGCCGCAGACCGACTCAAACAGGGCCACGGGGTCCTTCATGCAGCCGTACTTCCAGATCTTCTCCTCCAGCCAGTTGTTGATGGGGGTCAGATCGCCGGAACGCACCACGGCGTCCACGTCCAGCTCCTTGGACAGCTCCAGCAGATACTGCGCGCCGTAGGCCGAGCCGATGGCGTAGGACGGGAAGTAGCCGATGTTGCCGTTGGACCAGTGGGAGTCCTGCAGAACGCCCTGCCGGTCGTTGGGGACGTCCACGCCCAGATACTCCTTGTACAGCCGGTTCCACTCAGCGGGCAGGTCGTGGGCGGTGAGGGTACCGTCGAACATCCGCTTCTCCAGCTCGTAGCGCACCATGATGTGCAGGCAGTAGGTCAGCTCGTCCGCCTCCGTGCGGATGAGGGACGGCTCGGATTTGTTGATCATGCGGTAGAAGTCGTCCTCCGTCACGTTGTCCAGTCGGGGGGCGAAATGCGCCTTCAGCCACGGGTAGATGACGGAGCAGAACGCCCGGCTGCGGCCGATGATGTTCTCATAGAACCGGGACTGGCTCTCGTGGATGCCCATGGACACGCCGTTGCCCAGGTTGCTGCGGGCCAGCTCCCGGCCGGTGTGCAGCTCGTACAGGGCGTGGCCGCCCTCGTGTACCACGGAGTACAGGGACGAGGCCACCATGTCGGCGTGGTAGTGAGTGGTGATACGCACATCGTCACGGGAGAAGTTGATGGTGAAGGGATGCTCCGTCTCACCGATGATGCAGTGGTTCCGGTCGATGCCCATGACGCCCATGACGAAGTCGGAGAACTCCCGCTGGATGGGGATGGGGAAATCGGCGTGGAGCGGCGTGTCGTCCACCCGGTCGGCGTGGGCGGTGACCCGCTGGATGAGCGGCACCAGCTTCTGCCGCAGGGCGGCGAAGAAATCGTCGCAGGCGGCCACCGTCAGACCCCGCTCGTAGTTGTCCAGCAGCGTCTCGTAGGGGGCCTTCTCCGGCTCCCAGTACAGGGCGAAGCGCTTCAGCGTGTCGAAGATCTCCTGCAAGTACGGCTCGAACAGGGCAAAGTCGTTGTTGGCCTTGGCGGTCTGCCACACGTCGTCGGCGCGGGTGGTCAGCTTCTGGTAGGCCACGAACTCCTCCTCCGGGATGCGGCGGGTGCGGTCGTAGCTGCGCCAGTACTCCTCCACCTTGCGGCGGGTGACGTCGTCCAGCTCCGTGCGGGCGGCCATCAGCGTTTCCAGCATCTCCACGGTGTCCGGCGCGGTGGTCAGCTGATAGTCGATGCGGCTGAGCTCGCCGGTGGTGTCGCTGCGGACGGCGGCAGCGCCCTTGGGCGCCACGGTGACGCCGTCGTAGTACAAAAGGCCCATGGCGTGAGACAGCGCAAAGCTGGTCTGCTCATAGCTTTTCAGCTTTTCCAGTGCTTCGGTAACGGTCATGCTCGTACCTCCTGTTACAGTTGTTGAGGTCAGTATACCATGCCGCGGCGCGGCATGGTATACTTCGCCATCTTTTTCGGTTGCCCGGCAGCGCCGGGCGAGAAAAACGGCGACGCGATATAATAGCCGCTTTGCGGCTATTATATCATGCCGCGGCAAAAGACACAAGCGGGCAAAATCTGAACGGGAAACGCAAAAGATATACAGAAAATTCACAGACGGCGGGAAAAAAACATGATACACTACTCAGCGGAAATATGATTTTTTACAGGAAAGGACGGGGAATACCTTGGAGCTGAACAAAAAAACCATGCAGCGGATCATGCTGCTCATCACCTTCGCGGTGCTGCTGTTCTGGGGGCTATACAACATCTCCACCATCGGCGGACTTTTTTCCAACCTGCTTTCCCTGCTGGCGCCGCTGCTTATCGGCGTGTGCATCGCCTTTGTACTGAATCTGATGATGGCGGGGCTGGAGCGCCTGTGGGATCGGGCGCTGGCCAAGTGGCGCAGCCGCTGGAACGCCAAGCTGAAGCGCCCGGTCTGCCTGACGCTGACCATGGTGCTGTTTCTGGGCATCATCTTCGCCATCTTCTTCATCCTCATCCCCCGTCTGGAGGAGGCGGGCAGCACGCTGGCGGCCAATATCCCCACCTATGTTGACCAGTTTCAGACGTGGTGGAAAAACCTCAGCGATTTCGCCGGCAGCCACGGCGTAACGCTGCCGGAGCTGACCCTCAGCGCCGAGCAGGTGCGGGACACCATCACCGGCTTCTTGCAGGAGCGGGGCGACAGCGTGGTGAATACCACCCTGAACATCACCTCCTCCATCGTGGGAGCGCTGGTGAACATCCTGCTGGCGCTGGTGTTCTCCCTGTATATGCTGGCGCAGAAAGAGACGCTTCTCGCCCAGTCCAAGCGGCTGCTGCGCCGCGCCCTCCCCCAGAGAGCCGCCGACAAGCTGCTGGAGGTGCTGCATCTGACCAACAACGCCTTCTCCAGCTTCGTCACCGGGCAGGTGACGGAGGCTGTGATCCTGGGAACGCTGTGCTGCCTCGGTATGCTAATTTTACGCCTGCCCTACGCCCTGCCGGTATCGGTCATCATCGCGGCGCTGTCGCTGATCCCCATCTTCGGCGCGTGGATCGGCGCCGCCACCGGCGCATTCCTCATCGTCTTCCAAAGCCCCATTAAGGCGCTGACATTCCTGATCTTCCTGCTGATCTTGCAGCAGGTGGAGGGCAACCTCATCTACCCCCGGGTGGTGGGCAAGTCCGTAGGTCTGCCGGGTCTGTGGGTGCTGGCAGCCGTCACTATCGGCGGCGGCGCCTTCGGCATACTGGGTATGCTGCTGGGCGTGCCGGTCTGCTCCGTCGTCTATTCGCTGGTGCAGGCGTATATCCGCACCAAGCCCGAAGCGGAAGAAATCCAATAGCCGCGCAAGATGCCGTGCGCCCCGCAGGATCAGCCCTGCGGGGCGCTTTTCCTGCCCGGCGTGTTCACAAATAATTAAAATAGCACCTATTGACTTTAAGGGGACGGGGTGGTAAACTCCATTTAGCACTCGAAAAGAAGGAGTGCTAAATGGAGAAAGCTATGGAATTAACAGACCGCAAAAAGCAAATATTGAAGATCGTGGTGGAAAGCTACATCAACACCGCCGAGCCGGTGGGCTCCAAGGCCATCGTGGAACAGATGCCCGGTAAGATCAGCTCCGCCACCATCCGCAACGAGCTGGCGGATCTGGTGGAGCTGGGCTATCTGGAGCAGCCCCACACCTCGGCGGGACGTGTGCCGTCCGCCAAGGGCTACCGGCTGTATGTCAACGAGCTGATGGAGCGCAAGGCGCTGTCGGCGGAGGAGACGGCCAAGATCAACGCTGCTCTCTCCGGTCAGATGAAGCAGGTGGATCAGGTCATCAGTCAGGCCGGACAGATGGTGTCCAGCTTTGTGGGCTATCCCACCTACGCCGTGGCGGATCACCGCACCGCTGCCACCGTGCAGCGGTTTGAGCTGATCGCCGTGGACGAGGGCAGCTTCATCGCTGTGGTGATGCTGTCGGACAGCCGGGTCAAGAGCCAGCTGATGCGCCTGGAGCTGCCGGTGGACGCCGACACGCTGCCCCAGCTGAGCCACCTTCTGAACACCCACTTCACCGGCGTGGGCGCGGAGAAAATGAACGCCACGCTGATGAGCCTTTCCGAGCAGGTGTCCGGCCAGTGGTTCCTGCTTTTGAACCGGGTGACGGAGTACGCCTGCACGCTGCTGGAGGAAGCCCAGCACCAGCAGGTATTCACCAACGGCGCCAGCCAGCTTTTGAAATTCCCGGAGTTCCGGGACATCGACAAGGCCCACGATCTCATGAGTTTCATGGTGGATAATAAGGAGGATCTTCCGGTGCCGCAGAGCGATGCGCCTATGCAGATCCTCATCGGCCCCGAAAATGTCAACGATGCGTTGAAGGAGAGCAGCGTGGTCATCGCCAGCTATGATATCGGCGACAATATGCGCGGTCTTGTGGGTGTGGTCGGCCCCACCCGTATGGACTATGCCGCTGTGGCGGCAAGACTCAGCTACTTTGCCGAGAGCCTGAGTCGTATGTTTGGCAAAAAACAGCTACCGGAGGATACACAATGAGCGAGAAGGATATGAAGGAGACCCCCATGGAGGAGACGCCGGAGACGGCGGAGCAGCCCGCAGCTCCCGTTGAGGAGGCGGCGGAGGCTGCGGAGGAGACGTTTACCGTTACCAAGTCCCAGATGGAGCAGATGGAGCAGCTGGCCAAGGTGCTGGCGGACGCCAACGACAAATACCTCCGTCTGGCGGCGGAATATGACAACTACCGCAAGCGCACCACCCGCGAAAAGGAGCACGTCTACGGCACGGCCAAGGCCGACACCATCAAGCCGTTTCTGGCGGTGCTGGACAATCTGGAGCGGGGCGTGCAGCAGTGCGAGGAGGGCGATGGCCACCGGCAGGGTCTGGAGATGATCTGCAAGCAGTTCCTTGAGGTGCTGGGGCAGATGGGCGTCACCGAGATCCCGGCGCTGGGTCAGCCCTTCGACCCGGAAAAGCACAACGCCGTGATGCACACGGAGGATGAGTCCGTGGGCGAGAACACCATCGTAGAGGTGTTCCAGAAGGGTTTCATGATCGGAGACAAGGTGCTGCGCTTCGCTATGGTGAAGGTGGCAAACTGAAAGGAGTATTCTTATGAACGAAAAGAAGCTGTATAAGAGCAGTACGGACAAAAAGCTGGCCGGCGTCTGCGGCGGCCTCGCGGAGTATTTCAACATCGACTCCACACTGGTGCGTCTGGGCTGGGTGGTGTTCAGCCTGCTGGGCGGCAGCGGTCTGCTGGCGTATATCATCGCGGCGATCATCATGCCCGACCGTCCCTATTAAATCAGTCAATAAATATATTTGAGATAAACATTTCAGGAGGCAATCATTATGTCTAAAGTTATCGGTATCGACCTCGGTACGACCAATTCCTGCGTAGCCGTGATGGAAGGCGGCGAGGCAGTCGTTATCCCCAACGCGGAGGGCAACCGCACCACCCCGTCCGTGGTGGCATTCAGCAAGACCGGCGAGCGTATGGTGGGTCAGGTGGCAAAGCGTCAGGCCATCACCAACCCCGAGCGCACCATCTCCTCCATCAAGCGTGAGATGGGCACCGACCACCGCGTCACCATCGACGATAAGAGCTACACGCCGCAGGAGATCAGCGCCATGATCCTGCAGAAGCTGAAGGCAGACGCCGAGGCCTATTTGGGCAGCCCCGTCACCGAGGCGGTCATCACCGTTCCCGCCTACTTCACCGACTCCCAGCGTCAGGCCACCAAGGACGCCGGTAAGATCGCCGGTCTGGACGTGAAGCGTATCATCAACGAGCCCACCGCCGCCGCACTGGCCTACGGTGTGGATAAGGAGCAGGCCCAGAAGATCATGGTCTACGACCTGGGCGGCGGCACCTTCGATGTGTCCATTCTGGAGATCGACGACGGCGTCATCGAGGTGCTGGCCACCGCCGGCAACAACCGTCTGGGCGGCGACGACTTCGACCAGTGCGTCATGAAGTATCTGGTCAGCGAGTTCAAGCGCACCGACGGCATCGACCTCAGCGGCGATAAGGTCGCCATGCAGCGCCTGAAGGAGGCCGCCGAGAAGGCCAAGATCGAGCTGTCCGGCGTGACCACCAGCAACATCAACCTGCCCTATATCACCGCCGACGCTACCGGCCCCAAGCATCTGGATGTGACGCTGACCCGCGCCAAGTTCAACGAGCTGACCGGTCACCTGGTGGACGCCACCATGGGCCCCGTGCGTCAGGCCATGTCCGACGCCGGTCTGAAGCCCTCCGACCTCGCCAAGGTGCTGATGGTGGGCGGCTCCAGCCGAATCCCCGCCGTGGTGGAGGCCGTGAAGAACTTCACCGGCTCCGACCCCTTTAAGGGCATCAACCCCGATGAGTGCGTGGCCATGGGCGCCGCCCTGCAGGCCGGCGTGCTGACCGGCGATGTCAAGGGCCTGCTGCTGCTGGATGTCACCCCCCTGTCTCTGGGCATCGAGACCATGGGCGGCGTCTGCACCCGTCTGATCGAGCGCAACACCACCATCCCCGTCAAGAAGAGCCAGATCTTCTCCACCGCCGCCGACAACCAGACCTCCGTGGAGGTCAACGTGCTGCAGGGCGAGCGTGAGATGGCAGCCGCCAACAAGAGCTTGGGCCGCTTCCATCTGGACGGCATCGCTCCGGCCCGCCGCGGTGTGCCGCAGATCGAGGTGACCTTCGATATCGACGCCAACGGCATCGTCAATGTGTCCGCCAAGGATCTGGGTACCGGTACCGAGCAGCATATCACCATCACCTCCTCCTCCAACATGAGCAAGGAGGACATCGAGCGGGCCGTCAAGGAGGCCGAGCAGTATGCCGCCGAGGACGCCAAGATCAAGGAGAAGGTGGAGATCCGCAATCAGGCCGATCAGCTGGTCTATCAGGCGGAAAAGACCCTCGGCGAGGTGGGCGACAAGATCCCCGAGAGCGAGAAGGCGCCCGTGCAGGCCGGTCTGGATAAGCTGAAGGAGACCCTGAAGGGCGAGGATACCGACGCCATCAAGGCCGCCACCGAGGAGCTGACCCAGCTGTTCTACAAGATGAGCGAGAAGCTGTACCAGCAGCAGGCGCCGCAGGGCGACCCCAACATGGGCGGTCAGCCGGGCGGTGACCCCAACGGCGGTCAGCAGTACTACGACGCCGACTACAAGGTAGTCGATGACGACGATCAGAACAAGTAACACATATCCCACAAGAGGGACAGGGCTTCCTGTCCCTTCTTGTGGTGTTATCACCCCTTTGAGTGGAGAGAAGTACGATGGCAGAAAACAAACGTGATTATTATGAGGTTCTCGGCGTCAGCAAGGGCGCGTCGGAGGACGAGATCAAAAAGGCATATAAAAAGCTGGCGCGGAAGTACCACCCGGACATGAACCCCGGCGACAAGGAGGCCGAGGAGAAGTTCAAGGAGGTCAACGAGGCCAACGAGGTGCTGTCCGACCCGGAGAAGAAGGCGCGGTACGACCAGTTCGGCTTCGCCGGTGTGGACTCCAACTACGGCGCAGGAGGCGCCGGCGGGGGCTTTGGCGGCGGCTTCGACTTCGGCGATCTGGGCGACATCTTCGGCAGCTTCTTCGGCGGCGGGTTCGGCGGCGGGCAGGCGCGCCGCAACGGGCCCCAGCGGGGCGAGAGCATCCGCGCCAGCGTGTCCGTGACCTTCAAGGAGGCGGCCTTCGGCTGCGAGAAGGAGGTCACCATCCAGCGCAGCGAGCAGTGTACCACCTGCAAGGGCAACGGCTGCGCCCCCGGCACCACGCCGGAGATCTGCCCCGACTGTCACGGCAGCGGTGTGGTGCAGGTGCAGCAGCGCACGCCCATGGGCGTGTTCGCCAGCAGCCGTCCCTGCCAGCGCTGCCGCGGCACCGGCAAGATCATCCACCAGCCCTGCACCGACTGCGGCGGCACCGGCGCGGTACGCAAGCGCAAGACCATCAAGATCAATATCCCCGCCGGCATCGACCACGGCCAGACCATCTCCCTGCGGGGGCAGGGCAACGCCGGTAAGAACGGCGGCCCCGCCGGTGATCTGCTGATCACCGTGATGGTGCAGCCCCACGAGCTGTTCCGCCGGGAGGGCAACGATGTGTTCTGCGAGGCGCCCATCACCTTCAGTCAGGCGGTGCTGGGCGCTACGCTGGAGATCCCCACTATCGACGGGCAGGTGAAGTACGACATCCCCGAGGGTACCCAGACCGGCACGGTGTTCCGTCTGCGGGGCAAGGGCATCCCGGTGCTCAATGGCCGGGGCCGGGGCGACCAGTACGTCACCGTGACCATTGAGACGCCCCGTGGCCTGAACCGCGAGCAGAAGGACGCACTGAAAAAGTTCGACGCGGCGCTGGGCGACGGAAATTACGAGAAGCGCAAGAGCTTTTTCGGCTTCAACAAGAAGAAATAAGGGTAGGAAGAAATAAGGTGCCGTATGTATCTGGCTGATTATCACACCCATTCCGACAGCTCGCCCGATGGGAAGGAGACCATCGCCCGTCTGGCGGAGGCTGCCATTGCCAAGGGCTTGCAGGAGATCTGTATCACCGACCATGTGGATACCGTCTGCTGGGGCAGCTACGCGCCCCGCTGGGACTACGACTGGGAGAAATCTCTGGGCGAGCTGGCGGAGGCGCGGCGTCTGTACGGCCACCGACTGACCATCCGGCTGGGGGCGGAGCTGGGCGAGGCGAATCTGGCCTTTGACCGGGCGGAGCATCTGCTTTCCCACGCGCCTAAGCTGGATTTTGTCATCGGCTCCGTCCACATGGCAGGGAAAAAATTTGGAAATTTTGACCTGTACTACGTTGAAAAAAATTCGGAAACGTATTATCATGCACTTATCGACAGTTATCTGGAGGATGTGCTGTCGCTGGCAAGGTGGGGCAAGTTCAGCGTACTGGGCCACCTGACCCTGCCGCTGCGGTACATCAACGAGAACCTGGGTGAGCGCATGACGTTCGACAGCCACATGGGGCAGGTGGAGGAGATCTTCCGCACCATGATCCCCAAGGGACTGGGCATCGAATGCAACACCAACCGGGGCAACACGCCCCTGCCGGACAGCGGCATCCTGCGGCTGTACCGGGAGCTGGGCGGCGAGGTCATCACCCTGGGTTCCGACGCCCATTCCTGCGACATGGTGGGCTGCGCCATCCGCGAGCGGCAGCAGCTCCTGCGGGACTGCGGCTTCCGGTATTTCTGTACATTCGAGGAAGGAAAGCCCCTTTTCCGACCGCTATAAAAGAAAAAGGAGAACACGACCATGAAAATTGCCATCGGCTGTGACCACGGCGGCTATCTGCTGAAGCAGGACATCCTGATCTGGATGGAGGAGCACGACATCGACTTTGAGGACGTGGGCTGCTTCTCTACGGAGAGCGTGGACTACCCCGTTTACGCGGAGAAGGTGGCGCGGGCTGTGGCCGCCGGCCAGTGCGACAAGGGCATCGTCATCTGCACCACCGGCATCGGCGTGTCTATGGCCGCCAACAAGGTGGGCGGCGTGCGCTGCGCCCTGTGTACGGACTGCCTGCAGGCGGAGATGACCCGCCGCCACAACGACGCCAATGTGCTGGCGCTGGGCGCCGGCATCACCGGCCCCAATCTGGCCAAGCGCATGGTGGAGATCTTCTTGTCCACGGAGTTTGAGGGCGGTCGCCATGCCCGCCGTGTGGCGCTGGTGGACGGCATCCAGCCCTGAGGAGCTGCCTATGGCAACGAGAGGCTACAATAGCTACCGGGGCCGTACCTCTGCCGGAAGGATATTCCTGATCGTGGTGCTGATACTGGTGCTGCTGAGCGCCGTGGGGTATCTCGTGGTGCAGGACTATCTGGTCTACGATGAGGCGGGGCAGGTGCATCTGGAGCTGCCCTTCGGTCATCGCGGCCAGCAGGAGCAGACTGACAAGCCGCCGGTGGAGAATGTGGATATCGACCGGCTGGAGCCGGAGAGTAAGCTGACGCCGGTGACGGCGCTCCACGCCGTCCGTTTACCGGACGACTGTCTGTGGTGGGGCGCGGACTACATCATGAACACGCTGGCGCCCGAGGATATGGTGCTGGCGGTGAAGCGTGAAAACGGCGGCATCACCTACGACACGCAGGTGTCTGTGCCCCAGAATGTCATTGTGGAGCGGGGACGTCCGCTGGACTGCCTGAAGCAGCTGTTGGCCAGCGGCCGCTATACGGTGGGGCGCATCTGCTGCTTTGGCGACTCCGCCTACGCCCGCGGCCTGCCGGAGACGGCGCTGGTGCGGGAGGACGGCGGCATCTGGTATGACGCCAACGGCGGCGCATGGCTGGATCCCACCAATCCAGCGGTGCTCAGCTACATCATGTCGCTGGTGTCCGAGTGTGCAGAGCTGGGCTTTGACGAGATATTGCTGGACTGGTTCTGCTACCCGTCGACGGGTGAGCTGGACGCCATCGCCAACGGCGGCAGCGACCACACCCAGATCCTGACGGATCTTGCCAAGAGCCTGCGCAGCAGCTTGCCAGAGGGCGTGGCGCTGTCGATGACGCTGCGGGGCAGCGGCGACAACGCCCTGACAGCGGCGGAGGCGGCGGAGCTGTTTGACCGCATCTACCTCCCCGCCGGAGAGGACGCGGCGGCGGTGCGCCGGCAGCTGCCGGAGAGCTACGACCCGGATACGCGGCTGGTGATAACGGCGGCGGATACGCCGGCGTCCGGCAGCTACGTCATCGGAGGCTGAAGCAAATTAAGGGCCGTTCGGCATACGCCGGACGGTCCTTTTCTTGTGTTGACAACAGCGAAAACCGTTGTTATCATGGTGATATAACATAGAAAAGGAGAGGGTCCCATGAAGCAATTGATTTTTCTGATCATCGCGGTGGTTCTCGCCATTGCCGCAACGGTGCTGGCATTCATCTTCATTGTGCCGGAAAAGCGCCGGGAGAAGCTGAACGCCTTTGGCAAATTCCTGCACGACTTATGCAGCTTCAAATTCCTTGTGGTGGAAAAGATCCTGCAGGCGCTGTACATCTTCTCCACGGCCTTCATCATTCTCTACGGCGTGCTCCAGCTGTTCAACGTCCAGAGGGATTACTGGACTGGTGAGAGCAGATGGATGGGCGGCACCGGCCTGCTGTGCATCATTGTGGGCCCCATCGCCGTTCGCCTCAGCTATGAGCTGATGATGATGGCCGTCCTGCTGGTGAAAAATGTCATCTCCATCAACCGTAAGCTGGCGGACGAGACCGGCAGCGCCGGCGGGGATGTGTTTGCCGCCCCCAATGTGGAGGAGCTGAAGAAGGCTATCCAGCGCAAGGAGCCCCAGCCGCAGCCTCCGTACCAGCAGCCCCAGCCTCCGTATCAACCGCAGCCCCAGCCCCCGGTTCAGTCCCAGCCGGAGCCCCAGCCCCAGCCTCCGGTGCAGCCCCAGCCCGTCTGGGAGGAGCCTGCCCGTCCCGCTCAGTTCTGCCGGGAGTGCGGCAGCAGACTGGAAAACGGCGTTTGCCCCCGGTGCGGGAAGCCTGCGCAGGAGCAGTAAGCGGCATCGTAGCAAAAAAGGCCGTCCGGCGTATGCCGGACG
>ERZ773181.964-NODE-964-length-27069-cov-12.605686_pt1 | contig 27069 bp, 28 predicted proteins | sample MGYA00581001_ERZ773181 | MGnify/ENA primary metagenome ERZ773181 (study PRJEB29015, sample SAMEA2737780) | human gut metagenome | biome: human gut; feature: human-associated habitat; material: faeces | place: China | collected 2012 ...
TGTCAGCAGCCCCCGTTTCGTGGTCTGCGTGTAGTTCCTTGTAAACTGACCTAAAGTATAACTGTAAAAACATTTTTGTTTCTGTCGGCTGCCGCAGCCCTCCGTATCGATCGTTTTTGACCTAACAAAAAACGATTGAACGGAGGTACATAACAGTGAAAAAAGAACCCAAAGCGGTTTATATCATAGAAAACGGCGGGTACACGGAACTGACCTATGAGGAATTCCGTCGCCGTGAGCAAATCTGCCCGTTATATGCGGACAAGCTGTTCCTGCCCTTATACGGCAGTCTGATGGAGGTATCCAAAGAGGATTATGAGGAATATTACCGTCAGCGGAATCGTCAAATCTATATTGACAGACGCGCATCAAGAAACGGCGATGTTTCCTACAACGCTCTGACCACTGATGAATTCAACGGTGAGGATATCCTCATAGCAGAGCAGCCGGATGTATGCGACACCGTAGTGGAAAGCATTATGACGGACAAGCTCAAGGAAGCCATCCTCAAGCTGACTGATGAGGAACAACTCCTCATCTACCGCCACTATTACGCCGATATTCCCGGCACTGAGCTTGCGGAAATCTACGGCGTATCTCAGCAGGCAATCAGCAAGCGGATCGCCAAAATCAGAGTAAAGCTCAAAAATCTTTTAGAAAAATAAAAATTTCGGTTGTAGGCCCCCTCACTTTTTACCATGAAAAGTGAGGGGGCTTTCTCTATAGCCTCCGCCCGTTCTTTGAAAACCGAATAGTACAGCGCATCCTTTACCTTCCTTCTGCCGTCGGCGAAACCGATAAGCCACACGACCTTTTGAGTCGGACGGTGCGGCGCATCCGCACCGAAGGCCATGACAGGCAGAAGCAATAATGATACTTGCGTCCAGTCACAGGCCGAGCGTTGAAGCGGTACGAACAAAGAGCCGTGAGCCGTCGCAGCCAATGAGGGCGCCTCGCAGAGATCCTGGGAGGGGTGAGATTCCCATGAGGCAAAATGCATTGCCGGAGGATGCGTTCCCTTGTTCGGGGCGTCGTGGACAAATACGGACAAAAGCAAAAACGATTGATACAAAGACAATACAAGGCGGTCGTTTGCCCAAAAGCACTCGGCCGCCTTTTACTTAAAACGGAGGCTAATATGAAAGAGATCAAACGAGGTGAAATCTATGCCGTTGACTTCGGTACGGGCTTCGGCAGTGAGCAAGGCGGAACGCGCCCGTCCTTGATTTTACAGAATGATATCGGCAACAAGCACAGCCCCACCACCATCGTGGCGGCGATCACAGGCAGAAAAACAAAAGCAGCTCTGCCCACCCATGTGAAAATCATGGCGAAAGGGCTTAAAACCGAATCCACCGTCCTGCTCGAACAAATCAGGACGATAGACAAAGCGAGGCTCGGCGAATACATCGGCAGGCTCGACAGCAAGACCCTCGCCGCCGTTGACCGTGCCATTGTAGTGAGTCTCGGCATCAAATACCTGGAGGAACTGATTCATGGACGATAACCGCATCACAGCCTATACCTTCACCCGAATGCAGCCGCAGGCAACGAACACCGATTTGCTCACGGCGCAAAGAGAAATGGACGCTTACTGCAAGGATAACGGATACCGCATCGTCGGCTCTGCTTTCACCAAAGAACCGTCAGAGAAAATACCTGCCATTATGCAGGGCATCCTCACCGACATGAAAAGCAAAAATGCCGAACTGCTCATCATCCCCGACATCAGCCGCTTGGAAAGGAACACCGCTGTGGCGGCAGGCATCGTCAAAGCCTTTGCGGATGATGGCATCGACATTGAGATAACGGCGGACGGCTCTCGCCCGACCAAACAGTTTGCGCCGGACGCCGATCCGTTCATCCAAGGAATGTGAGGTGCGAATATGAATAAGAAAGACATCGGCAACGCCTCTTTTGCTTACTGCGTGAACCTATTAAAAATGCTCCTCGCCATGCAACTCATCACCGAGGACGAATACGAAAAAATCGTCAGGATTAGCGCCGAACACTACGGCACTGAACTTATTTATGTCTGAAATCTTAATTCTCAGGTTTTTGCGAAAAACCGCTGGAAGTATTCGAACTCCTGTGGTATTGTGTGTCGTGCCAAAAGTCAAAAAACAGCAAGGCGACCCCTTGCAGAAAGGAGAAATACAGATGAAAACAATAACCGAGATCACCCGGCAAAAGCCGACGCCGCCTCAGATAAGACTTGCGGCCTACTGTCGAGTGTCCAGTGATTCAAGTGACCAGCTCCATTCCTTCGCCGCACAAATCAAATACTACTCCGAATACTGTAAACGGCATCCCGAATATAAATTCGTAGACATTTATGCAGACGAGGGCGTGACCGGAACGAGCATGGAAAAGCGGGATGACTTCCGTCGGATGCTGCGGGACTGCAAAAAAGGTTTAATTGACCGCATCATCGTCAAATCCATGTCTCGCTTCGCCCGAAACACCGAGGAAATGCTGACGGCGCTCCGAGCGCTGGAACAAATGGAAGTCAGCGTATACTTCGAGGAACAAGGGCTTGACACCCGGTCCATGAACAGCGAGATGTTCGCAACCTTCCCCGGCATGATCGCCCAACAGGAAAGCATCTCCATATCGCAGAATATGCGATGGAGTTATCAAAAGAGAATGAACTCCGGCGAATTCAACTGCTGCGCTCCGGCTTACGGCTTCGACCTCATCAATGGCGAGCTCGTAATCAACGAAACGGAAGCGGCTGTGATTCGCCGGATTTTTAATCTCTACTTACAGGGCATCGGTATGCAGAAAATTGCCAATCTGCTCAACGCCGATGAGGTGAGCAGACGGTACGGTCAGGAAAAATGGTATCATACCACCGTGAACTATGTGCTGAATAATGAGAGGTACATGGGCGACGCTCTCCTGCAAAAGAAAATCACCACACAGACCCTGCCGTTCAAAAAGCAGAAAAATCACGGCGAACAGACGATGTACTATATCGAGGACAGCAATCCTGCCATCGTGAGCCGTGAAACCTATGAGGCGGTGCAGGCGCTTATTAAAAGCCGACAGCCAAACTGTAAGCGAAGCTATAAAACCTATCCGCTGTCCAAAATGCTTCGCTGTCCCGAATGCGGCCGCAGCTTCCGCCGTCAGACGATAAAAGGCACAGCCTATTGGATATGCGCCGGAAAAGCCACGGGACAAACGAATTGCACTTGGCGCAGAGTCCGAGAGCAAGAAGTATACGCCGCATTCAACCTTATGATACGGAAGCTGAGCGCCAACCGAGAATATCTGCTCGGCACGCTCATCCGCCAGCTCGAACAACTGCAATACCGTACCACAGGCAGTCAGCAGCGGATCAAAGAACTCGACCGAGAGATTGCCGACCTTGCGGCGCAGAACCTTGTCCTCTCCCGTCTGCACGGTAAAGGATTACTCAATGCCGCCGATTACACGGCACAGTCCGATGCGCTTGAAAGCAGAATAACCGAACTGCGGATCGAACGCCGAACCAAAATCACCGAAAGCGATGAGGACGAAATGTTGGATGGGCTGAAACTGCTGAACGACATCCTCACGGAAACCGAACTCGGCAAGGACTTCGACGCCGAGTTGTTCGGGCAAACGGTGGACAGCATCACGGTGGACGGCAATGACCAACTGACCTTCCACCTCATAGGCGGCATCAGCCTGCCCGAAAAAATACGAGAGAAAGGACGGTGCAACCGAGCATGAACCATCGAAATATACCGTTTGGCTACACTATGGAAAACGGCACGGTCGTCATCAACAGTGCCGAGGCCGATATCATCCGAGAAACAGCCGAACAATATCTCGGCGGGAAATCACTGAGAACCATAGCCGAACTGCTGACCGCAAAGCGAGTTGAGTATATGCCCGGCAAGAGCGATTGGAACAGGTCACGCATACAGCGCATGATCGACGATAAGCGCTATATCGGCGAAAACGGATATCCTCCCATACTCACCGAGCAAGCGTATACGACTATGCAGGCCATGAAAACCGAAAAGAACACGCAAAAGGCAGTATCCCACTTCAAGCTGACCGTTCCGGTCGTCTGCCCAAGCTGCGGCGGCAGAATGCAGCGATGCTACGACAACCGCCGTAAAGCATCCACATGGTGGTGCTGCCCCGAATGCAAAACCACCGTCAGCATAACCGATGAGGATCTGCAAAACGGTATTACAGAACGGCTGAACGAGGTCATCGCCGACCCCGAAAGAATCGAGATACCCGAAAGCGCCTATGAGGAAAGCCAAGAGGTCAAGCGCATGAGCGCAGAGATAGTCAAGACCCTCGATACCATCGGCTTTGATAAAGAAGCACTGAAGCAAAAAATGCTCACTTGCGTGAGCGAAAAATACAAGTGTCTTGGAACGGAAGTGACCACGGCGCAGAGCTTAAAAGATACATTCAAATCCGCATCACCGTTGACAGCCTATGACGGCGCCTTGGCAGACCAAGCGGTCAGCGAGATACACTTACAAAGAAACGGCGAAATAAGCCTTACACTGATAAACGGTCAGAGGATCGGAAAGGAGGAAACCGCATGACGCAGACAGCAACCATGAAACCGCAAAAGAAAGTGCATATCATCCCTGCGACGATAGACACCAAAGCGGCGATAACGCAGAATTACCGACAGCTCAGAGTTGCTGCTTACTGTCGGGTATCCACGGCGCAGGACGAACAGCTAAACAGCTACGAGGTGCAGAAAACTCATTACGAGGAACGCATCCGCACCGAGCCGAAATGGACGCTTGTCGGCATCTTTGCCGATAAGGGCATCACGGGAACAAGCATGAAAAAGCGTGACGAATTCAATAAAATGCTTCGCCTCTGCTACAAGGGCAAAATCGACATGATCATCGTCAAATCCATCAGCCGCTTCGCCCGAAACACTCTCGATGTGATCAAAACGACACGAAAGCTCCGAGATGTCAATGTAGATGTGTTCTTCGAGGAACAGGGCATCCACAGCATTGATCCTGCCTCGGAATTTTACATCACCATCTACGGCTCGATAGCCCAAAGCGAATCCGAAAATATCAGCGCCAATGTCAAATGGGGCAAAGCACAAAGTGCCAAGCAAGGTGTCGTGCCGTTCCAATGCAAGCACTTCCTCGGCTACACGAAAAGCGCAGACGGTGAGATTGAAATCGTTCCCCAAGAAGCCGAGATTGTCAAAGAAATATATACACGCTATCTCTCCGGTGAGAGCCTGCACGGAATAAAATGCTATCTTGAAGGAAAAGGAATACCGACACCGGGCGGCTGCACCGAATGGCAGCACCGAACCATCCGCTCCATACTGACAAACGAAAAATACAAGGGTGATGCCGTAGTCAACAAAACCTTCGTGACCGACTGCATCAGCAAGCGGGTCAAGGTGAATAACGGTGAGCGAACAAAATACTACATTGAGGAAAATCACCCTGCCATTATCGACGCAGGCACCTTTGCAAGAGTTCAAGAGGAAATCGCACGGCGGGCAGGCAAACCGAAGGTCAAACAGAAAGGCACGATAACCGAGCTGAGCCGATACTCAAGCAAATATGCGCTGACCGAACTGCTGATCTGCGGCGAATGCCGTACCCCTTACCGCCGATGCACTTGGACGGTACACGGCAAAAAGAAAGTTGTATGGCGATGCATCAACCGACTCGATTACGGCAAGAAATACTGCCACAACTCACCGAGCATCGAGGAAAGCCTGCTGCAAGATGCCATTATGAGAGCCATCATGCAAACGGCGAAACAAAACACAGAAGTGCTGAAAACACTGAAACTGCATATAGGCATGGGACTTACGGATGAAACCACCGAGGATAAGACCCTCGACATTCAGATACGCATAGCGGAGTTGGATGCCGAGTTTCAGAAAATGCTCAAAGCGGTATCCGCCGACAATGCAGATGCCATCGACGAGGGACGGATTGCCGAGCTCATGAGCGAAAAGCAGAGACTGACCGTGCAGCTTGAACAGTACGCCGCCATGCGCCAAAAGCGAGAAAGCGCAAAGTCCCGACTCGATGAGATTTACACCATACTTGACGGACTGCAAAACCACCCGATGGAATATGACGACAAGCTCGTCCGGCAGATTATAGAATGCGTAGTGGTGGAATCAAAAGAGAAAATCAAGGTGGTCTTTATCGGCGGCACGGAAATTGAGATGGCACTATAAAGAGATTGAAAAACGCAAGGGAGTGAGATATAATGATTGTCGCAGTGTCACGAATCCCCCTACCAAAAACAGAAAGGTATCTCTATTGGGTACGGGTGGCAAAGAGAAAGAAAACCCGTAACCATTGTGGTTGCGGGTTTTTCTTGTATTTGCAATGGTTTGCGGATTTTTGCAGAACATAAAACATGTTCTGCTTGTATCATATTTTTTGCTCTCGCAACGTAAATTATTGATATTTTTCGACACGAATTTCGATATGAAATTCAGCGGGTAGACAACTCCACCGTGCAAGCTTTTGACGCAGATAACAGGATCAAACCTGATATGGTTTGGTGTTTCTGTCGCAATGGCCGTTTTAGGGATTTTTTTAATGACAATTGAGTGTTTTAAGAATGACAACTAAATTCCCGCTTATCGCAGGGGTGCGGTGCTGACAAAATCAAAATGCTTTCAAGAGGGGAGCCCCCGCAGCTATGGCTGCGGGGGCTCCCTTTTTTGGTGGCGCGGCGGGTGTATGCAGAGTGGGGTGCGGGATAGCAAGACAGATGCACCAGAGGGAAAGGTCAGTGGCGCGGCGGGACAGATGCAAAAAAATGGGGCGGTGTTGGCGGGAAAAGGGCAACCGGAGAGGGGATGGTGCGGAGAAGATGAAGGGGGGCTATGCGATGCATGAGAACAGGAGAGCGCAGGGAGATAGAGAAGGCGTATGGGCCGAGTGCGATCTGTGCGGCGGAGAGATCGGCTGGGGCGAGAGCTACTACCGGGTGGGCGGTGAAAACGTGTGCCGGAGTTGTCTGGCGGATTTTGCCGCCCAGATCCTGCGGGTGTATGAGGTGAGAGGGGGAGAGGACGTATAGGCGGGAGAAAGCGCAGTTCGGAAAAGGAGATACGGAGCTGTCTTGTGGATGCGGCGCGGCAGCTGAACCGCGCCGCATCCACCGCCGCAGAGCGGATGGAGGAGGGGACGGCGGATGTGAAGGAACTGAAGGAACTGGCGGCGGTCCTACAGACGCTGGCGGGGCTGGAGAAGGTGCTGGAGCCACCGCAGACGGTGGAGAAAAAGACGGATAGTACAGTGCGGGTGGTGCTGTCCGAGGAAGCGGAGGAACTGAGCCGATGAGCGGCGTTACCGTGGCACTGGGGACACCTAACCCGCGGCAGAGGGAGTTCCTGCGGTGCCGGAAAAAGTACGTTGCCTTCGGCGGCGCACGGGGCGGCGGCAAAAGCTGGGCGGTGCGGTGCAAGGCCAAGCTGCTGGCGCTGCGGTATCCGGGGATCCGGCTGCTGCTGGTGCGGCGGAGCCTGCCGGAGCTGGAGGCCAACCATCTGACCTTCCTGCGGCGGGAGCTGGCGGAGGTGGCGGAGTACCGGGCAGGCGACAAGCGGTTCGTGTTCGGCAACGGCAGCATCCTGCAATTCGGGTACTGCGGGTGTGACCGGGACTTAGACCGGTATCAGGGAGCGGAGTACGACGTGATCTTTCTGGACGAGGCCACCCAGCTGAAGGAGCTGTGGATGCGGCAGATCGCCGCGTGCCTGCGGGGCGTCAACGATTTTCCCAAGCGGATCTACTACACCTGCAATCCGGGCGGGCCGGGACACGGGTACATCAAGCGGCTGTTTATCGACCGGCGGTACGAGCCGGGGGAGGATCCGGAGGACTACGCCTTCATCCCGGCGAAGGTCACGGACAACACGGCGCTGCTGGCCCGGCAGCCGGACTATCTCAAGACGCTGGAGGCGCTGCCGTCCAAGCTGCGGCGGGCGTGGCTGGAGGGGCGCTGGGACATCATGGAGGGACAGGTGTTTCAGGAGTTTACGGACGACCCGGCGCACTACGAGGATCGCCAGTGGACCCATGTGATACGCCCCTTCGATGTGCCGCGGGAGTGGAGCGTGTACCGGAGCTATGACTTCGGCTACGCCAAGCCCTTTTCCTGCGGCTGGTGGGCGGTGGATCACGACGGATGCGTGTACCGGATCGCAGAGCTGTACGGCTGCACCGCGACGCCCAACGAGGGGGTGCTGTGGACGCCGGATAAGCAGTTTGCGGAGATACGGCGCATCGAGGAGGAGCATCCGCTGCTGCGGGGGCGGCAGATACAGGGGGTGGCTGACCCGGCCATCTGGGACGCCAGCCGTGGCGAGAGCATCTATGAGACGGCGCTGAAGCACCGCATCTTCTTCGTGAAGGGGGACAACCGGCGTATCGCGGGGTGGATGCAGATGCACTACCGGATGAGCTTTGACGAGCAGGGGTATCCCATGCTGTATGTGTTCGAGAACTGTCGGGCGTTCATCCGGACGGTGCCGGCGCTGCTGTACAGCCAGACGGCGCCGGAGGACGTGGATACCAGTCAGGAGGATCATGTGGCCGACGAGAGCCGGTACTTCTGCATGACGCGGCCTATTGCGCCGGTGCGGGCAGAGGCGCGGGAGGTGGCCGAGGATCCGCTTGATCTGCGGTCGGGGCGGTTCGGAAGCTGGGGCGGCGTGAGAAGAATTTGAGGGACGCTGTATCGAACCGTGCAACAAAACGGCGGGAGAACACAGAGACAGCAACAAGGAAAGGACGGTGCATATGGAACAGGAGGTCATGCGGCCGAGGATCGGCGCGCAGGAGGTGCTCCGTGCGGCGGAGATCCTGCGCAAGTACCGGCGCGGCAAGGAGAATCTGGACAAGCGCATCATCGACAACGAGCAGTTCTGGAAGCTGCGGCACTGGGAGCAGATGGAAAAGGCGGGGGAGGGCGGCAATCCCGCCGATCCCAGACCCGCCAGCGGATGGCTGGTGAACTGCATCCTGTCCAAGCACGCGGATGCCATGGACAGCTATCCGGAGCCTACGGTGCTGCCCCGTGAGCCGGACGACCGGGAGGAGGCGGCCAAGCTGACGCGCATCCTGCCGGTGATCCTGAAGAACAACCGGTTCAAGCGGGAGTACGCCAAGGCGTGGTGGAACAAGCTGAAGTCCGGCTGCGCTGTGTACGGCGTGTTCTGGGACGGGGACAAGCTCCACGGGCTGGGGGATGTGGACATCCGCAGCATGGATGTGCTGAATCTGTTCTGGGAGCCGGGGGTGCAGGACATTCAGGCGTCGGAGCACTTCTTCTCCACGGAGCTGGTGCCGGATCACCGGCTGCTGCGGGAATATCCCCAGCTGGAGGGAAAGCTGGGCCGGGGCGGCGGGGCGCAGGTGAGCCGGTATCTCTACGACGACAGGGTGGATACCTCCGACCGGTCGCTGGTGGTGGACTGGTACTACCACACGGAGGTCAACGGACAGCCGGTGCTGCAATACTGCAAATTCGTGGGGGAGACAGTGCTGTACGCCACGGAGAACGACCCGGCCTACGCCGAGAGGGGCTGGTACGACCACGGGAAATACCCCTTCGTGTTCGACGTGCTGTTTCCGGAGGAGGGCACGCCCTGCGGCTATGGGTATGTGGATCTGTGCAAGTCGGCGCAGAAGCAGATCGATCTGATGAATCAGGCGATTTTGAAAAACGCGCTGGCGGCCACCACGCCCCGGTTCTTTATCCGCTCCGACGGGGCGGTGAACGAGGAGGAGTACGCCGACTGGACGCGGCCCTTTGTCCACACCAACGGGAATCTGGGAGCGGATTCCATCGCGCCCATCCGGGTGCCTACGCTGGACGGCGTGTACGTGGCCATTTTGCAGAACAAGGTGGCGGAGATGAAGGAGACGGCGGGCAACCGGGACGTGATGAGCGGCGGTACGGCCGGCGGCGTCACCGCCGCTACTGCCATTGCCGCCTTGCAGGAGGCTGGCGGCAAGCTGTCGCGCAACATGATCGACGACGGGTACGAGGCATTTTCGCAGGTGGTGACGCTGTGCATCGAGCTGGTGCGGCAGTTTTACAGCGTACCCCGGCAGTTCCGGCTGCTGGGACGGGGCGCGGAGCGGCAGTTTGACCTGTTCGACAACGGCGGCTTGCAGCCGCGGCTCATGGAGCTGGGCGGCTACCGGGTGCCGGAGTTCGATCTGGAGGTGGCGGCGCAGAACGAGACGCCCTATAAGACCATGGAGTACAACCAGCTGGCGTTGCAGCTGTTCCAGATGGGCTTTTTCCGGGCGGACATGGCCGAGCAGGCCCTGCGGTGTCTGGACCTGATGGAGTTCAGGAACAAGGACCAGCTGGCGGCAGTGATCCGGCAGGGACGGCAGCGTACCCAACAGGTGGAGTGGCTGCAGGGGCGGCTTATGACGGCGCTGAGGCTGCTGGACGCCCGGCAGGGCTCGCAGCTGGCGGAGGAGCTGGCGCGGGAGATGGGCGGCGCAGAGAGCGGCGGAGAGCTGCACACCGGTGGCCTGCGGACGCCGGATGCAGGCGCCGGTGCGCTGGACACCATGGAGCGGACGCGGCAGCGCTCCCGTGAGACGGTGCGGCCCCGATGATACGGGTGAGAGCTGGCGAACGGCGCATCACGGTCAGCGGCCACGCGGGATACGCACCGGCGGGACAGGATATCGTGTGCGCCGCCGTATCGGCGCTGACATATGCGCTGGCAGGGTATCTGGAGGAGACGGGACAGGCGGCGCGATCGGACATACGCAGGGGCTATGCGGACATCGAGGGCGCGGAGGGCTGCGGCGCAGCCTTTGCGCTGGTGCGGTGCGGCATGGAGCAGCTGGCCGCGGCGTATCCCGGCTGCGTGGAGATGACAGGGTCGTGACCTACCACGGGAAGGAGAGGCTATGAAGCAGCTTTGGATGGACTGGCAGGCATTTGCCGAGGAGGTGGGCGATGCCGGTCAAGAGACGGGCGCGGTGGAAGGCGGGCAGGCGGCTCCCGACGCCGGGGAGCAGGACGATTTCGCGGAGCTGATCCGGGGAAGGTACAAGGCGCAGTTTGATGCCCGCGTACAGAAAATCCTGGACGGACGGCTGCGGGGGCTGCGGCAGGAGAACGCACGGCTGCGGCAGGAGACGCAGGCACACCGGGAGAGACAGGCCGGGGCGCTGCTGCGCTTACAGGCGGAGGAGGAACGGATACGGCAGGTGTATCCGGACTTCGACTGGAAGCGGGAGCTGGCGTCGCCCCGGTTCGGACGGCTGGTGACAGCGGGAGTGGACGGGCAGACCGCCTACGAGATCGTACACCGGCAGGAGCTTTTGCAGGCGGCAATGGCCTATGCGGCGGCGCAGGCCCGCAGCCAGATGGCAAGAGCCATTGCATCCGGCGGCGGACGTGTGGCGGAGAACCGGGGCGGCAGCCGCACGGTGACACGCAGCGACCCGAAAAGCCTGTCCAGCCGGGAGCTGGCGGACATCCGGAGACGGGTGCAGGACGGAGAGAAGATTCGATTCTGAAAACAGGGAGGAAGATAGCATGGAGAAAATGAATTTGCAGATGTTTGCGGGGGAGATGAACACCCAGACCACGGGCGGTCTCAGCGCGGAGATGAAGACCTACTACGGCATGGAGCTGCTGGAGAACGCACGTCCCCAGCTGGTGCATAACCAGTTTGCCGCCACCAAGGGCCTGCCTGTGGGCGGTGGTAAGACCGTGGAGTGGCGTAAGTTCGGCGCCTTCGACAAGGCGCTGACGCCGCTGACCGAGGGCGTGACCCCTGACGGCAGCGGTATCTCCGTCAGCTATATCACCAAGGAGCTGGCGCAGTACGGCGACTACACCACCGTGTCCGATATGCTGGATCTGACGGCCATCGACGATGTGGTGCTGGAGATCACCGACCGCCACGGCGCCAATATGGGTCTGACGCTGGACACCGTGACCCGCAATGAGATCCAGCAGGGCGAGCAGGTCATCTATGCGCCCAGAAAGGAAGGCAGCAGCAGCGCCGAGGTGCTGCACCGCTACGCACTGGACGGTCAGTGCAAGATGACCAGCGAGCTGGTAGCCAAGGCTGCCACCCAGCTGAAGAAGATGAATGCGCCTACCTTCGATGGGAAGTATGTGTGCATCATCCACCCCAGTGTGGCCTTTGACCTGCGCCAGGACGAGGCGTGGATCGCCGCCCACCAGTACGCCGCCGCTACGGAGCTGTTCTCCGGCGAGATCGGCGAGCTGCACGGTGTGCGCTTTGTGGAGACCACCGAGGCCAAGATCTACCGCGGCGGCGATCTGGCGGAGAATGCCCGCACCCTGACGGTCAGCGGCGCGGTGAACAACGGCACCGAGGTACCCTTCACCGGCGGTGCGGTGAAGGCCGACACGCTGGCGGGACGCTATGTGCTCGTCGGCGGCAAGCGCGTGAAGGTGGTCTCCAACACCACCGGCAAGCTGGTGCTGGAGCAGGCTGTCACCGCCACCGACAAGGCGGTGATCTATCCCGGTGAGGGCGGCAAGGACGGCTGTGCCGTGTACGGCTGCCTGTTCCTGGGCAAGGGCGCCTACGGCGTGGTGGATCTCAGCGAGGGTACGGAGGTCATCGTGAAGCCCCGCGGCTCCTCCGGCACCGCCGACCCGCTGGATCAGCGCTCCAGCGTGGGCTGGAAGGGCGTCCACGCCGCCGCTATCCTGTACGATGAGTACATGGTGCGCGTGGAGTGCGGCTCCAGCTATTCCGGCGAGGACAAGGCCAACTGACGCGGCGCGGGAGGGGCGGAAAACCCCTCCCGCCGTGAAGCGGAACTGTGAAAGGAGAAAGGCGTTATGAAAGAGCAGATGGTGACGATCTTCCTGCCCCGCGGCAGAAAGAATGAGGAGAACTTTGTGATCGTGTCCGTCAACGGACGGAGCTGGAAGATCATGAAGGGCGTGCAGGTGCAGGTGCCCGACTACGTGGCGGAGGTGCTGGAGAACAGCCGCATGATGGCGGAGACCGCCCGCCGCTATGTGGACGAGCGCGCCAACTGAGGTGCCGGATATGAGCAGGCTGACAGCGGGGCGGATGCTGGGCAGGGTGGACGCCCTGCTGCCCAACCAGTACAGCAGAGAAGAAAAGATGCGGTGGCTGGCGGAGGCGGAGGGCTTCGTGCTGCGGGAGGTACAGCAGCTGGCGGGGGCGCTGCCGGAGGTAACGGAGGACTATGTGCTGACGGCGGAGGCACCCTATGACCAGATGTACCGGTACTATGTGGAGGCGCAGATCCATTATGCCAACGGTGAGACGGCGCGGTACAATAACGCGGCAGCCCAGTGGAACAACGCCTTTCTGACCTACAAGGACTACTGCTGCCGCACGGCGGCGCCCCGCCGTACCACAGCGGCGCTGCGTCTGTTTTAAGGGGGTGGGGGAATGTTTTTTCCCAAACTGACAGTACCGCCGCAGCAGCGGATCACGGCAGACCGGTTTCTGGGACTGGACCGGCGGGGCGGCAGTCCCATGGGGAGCTTTCAGGAGATGGAGAACCTGTGGGCCGGCGGGTATCCGGTCATGGAGACGAGACCTGCCAGGGGTGTGGTGACCATGCTGAAGGAACCCCACGGCCTGACATGCCGGGATGCGCCGGTGTGGGTGGACGGCCGGACGCTGTTCATCAATGGGCAGAAAACGGGGCTGGTGCTGACCGACGGCGACAAGCAGCTGGTGAGCATGGGCGCGTACCTGCTGATCTGGCCGGATAAGAAGTACATCAACACGCAGGATCTGACGGAGTACGGCGGACTGGAGAACCGTACCGTTACCACGGAAGAGGTGACGGTGTCGCTGTGCAGGAGCAGCGGCGAGGAGCTGGGCAGCTACTCCATCGGGGAGGAAGCCCCTGTGTCGCCGGGAACGGGCAGCCTGTGGATGGACACGGCAGACGGTGAGCCGGTGCTCAAGCGCTATGACGGCAGTTCGTGGCTGGAGGTGGAGAACGTGTGCACCAGAGTGGCAGCCACCGGTATCGGACGGGGCTTCGCTGCCGGGGACGGCGTGACTGTGCGGGGCTGTGAGACAGAGGGCGTGGACGGGCTCCATCCCCTACAGGCGGCGGGTGAGAACTGGATCGCGGTGCCGGGGATGTGCCGAACGGCGGGCAGTCAGACGGCGGCAGTGACGGTGGAGCGTACCATCCCGGACATGGACTTTGTGGTGGAGCAGGGCAACCGGCTGTGGGGCTGCAAGTACGGCATCGTCAACGGAAAGCCGGTGAATGAGATCTACGCCAGCAAGCTGGGGGACTTCCGGAACTGGAATAGCTTTGCGGGCTTGAGCACCGACAGCTATGCGGCGGCCAGAGGCTCCGACGGCGTGTTTACCGGCGCAGCGGCGTGTCTGGGCGGCGTGATCTTCTTCAAGGAGGACTGCATGGAGCGGGTGTATCCCAGCGCGGCGGGCGCCCACCAGATCGTGACGCTGCGGTGTTCCGGCGTGAAAAAGGGCTGCGGCGGCAGCGCGGCGCTGGTGGATGGGACACTGCTCTATGTGGGGCTGAACGGCGTATACGCCTTCGACGGCAGTATGCCGGTCTGCGTGTCGCAGCCGCTGGGAAATGTGCGGCTGGAGGACGCCGCGGCCGCCGGATGGAACGGCCAGTACTGGCTGGCGGCGCGGGACGCTGCGGGCAAGCGCCATGTGCTGGTGTACGACACCGTCCACGGTCTGTGGCACAGGCAGGACGATGCGGATATCATGGCGTTTGCCGTGTGCGACGGGGCGCTGTACGGACTGGAGCGCGGCGGTGCGCTGTTGGATCTGACCGGTGGCAGCGGTACGCAGGAGGAGACGGTGCGGTGGATGGCGGAGACAGGTGAGCTGGGACTGTCAACGCCGGAGAGCAAGTATCTGACGCGGTTGGAGCTGCGGGTGCAGCCGGAGGAGCGGGCGCGGCTGGAGGCGCTTGTCAGCTATGACGGCGGGCGGTGCTGGGAGACGCTGGGGGAGGTCATCGGCGGCGATGGACAGACCCGCGGCTACCTGCTGCATCTGCGGCCCCGGCGGTGCAGACAGCTGCGTCTGCGGCTGAAGGGCGCGGGGCGGTGCCGGATATACAGCCTGTCGGCAGTGTATGAGAAGGGGAGTGACGGCCCGTGAGCACACTTACCATGCCCGCCTGTCCCACAGGCACCTTGCAGCAGCAGGTGATGCAGCAGTATTCCTACCTGTTCCAGATGGTGCAGCAGCTGAATCTGGCGCTGGAGCAGCTGGAGCAGACGGGAGGCGGCGTGCGCCCTGCTTATGTGGCTGCCGCCGGCGGTGCGGCGAGCGGGACGAAGCAGACGGAGGCGGATCGGCAATACCAAAAGCTGCGGACAATGATCATCAAAACGGCGGATCAGGTGCGGCGCACGACGGAGGAGCTGACAGCACGGCTGGAGGAGGAATATGTGGCGGTGTCGGACTTCGGGAGCTATGTGGCGTCCCTCAGCGCCTATCTGGAGGCAAACCCGGAGGCCGTCACACAGTATTACAGTTTTTTCTCCGACCTGAAGACCAATGTGGAGGCGGTGGACGCCGCTTTTCAGCACTATAAAGTGGGCACGGAGGGGTATATCCGCACGGGCATCGTCTATTACGACGGAGCGGTACCGGTGTACGGCGTGGCGGTGGGACAGGATCTGACCTGCCGGGAGGTGGACGGTGACAAGGTCGTGGAGCAGAACAACTTCCGGGCGGTGTTCACAGCCACGCGGCTGTCCTTCTGGCAGGATGCCACGGAGGTGGCCTATGTGTCCAATAACCGGCTGTATATTACCAATATCACGGTACTGGGCGGTATCGCCATTGGCGCATGGAGCGTGGAGGCGGCGGAGAGCGGCCTGACATTTCGATGGATCGGAGGGTGAGAGATGAGCATCACACTGGATACGGTGAACTGGGGGAGCGCACCGAATATCGGTGTCACGTTCTCCTATGACAGCCAGCGGTCCGGGCAGGATATGCGCTACCGCATCTATGCGTCACTATCGCCGGTGACGGGCGGCTCTTATTTCGGTTATCCCGTTTATATCTCACTGTACCTGGACGGGGCGTGCGAGGTCAGCGGCGCTACGGTGAAGGCGGCGCTGCCGGAACGGTGGAGCAGCAGTATTGAATACGACAGCGGGTGGATCACGGTCTCCGGGAAAAGCGGCGGCACCACGGCGCTGACGGTGCGGCTGTACAGCGGCTCCGGCTCCAGCCGTGACCAGCGGTACAACTATTCGCTGGAGGTGGAGCCGGGCAGCTCGCTGGAGGATTTCAAGCTGGCAGCGGGGGATGCCACCATCGGGCAGACGGGGACGCTGACGGTGACGAAGCCGGGCGGCGGCTATGAGTTCCGGTTCTCCTATACCTTTGGCGGCAGCTCGGGTACATTGAGCGGCGCTTCGCTGAAGCAAGTAAGCTATACGGCGGCGAAGGCGGTATATCAGTGGGCGGTGCCTGCCGCGCTGGCCAATCAGATCCCCGACGCACTGTGGGGCGTGGGCACCATGACCATGGCGATCTACGACGGCGGCGACTATATCGGCAGCGTGCAGGCGTCCTTTACCGCCTATGTGCCGGAATCCATGCGGCCTACGGCGACCTTGCAGGTGACGGTGGTCAACGACAATGCGGTGGTGAAAGGGTGGAATCTGTGCTTGCAGGGAGTGAGCCGCCTGCAATACACCGTGAAGGCGTCCGGTAAGGGCGGTGCGTCCGTGAGAACGTGCAGCTTCAGCTTTGCGGGGCAGACGGTGACGGGTACCTCCGGCACCACGGCACGCATCGGCTCAGCGGGCACCATGAAGCCATCCGTCACAGTGACGGACAGCCGCGGACGGTCGGCCACGGCGACGGGCAGCGCCATCAAGGTATATGCCTACCACCTGCCGGTGATCTCGGCCAGCAGCGTGGTGCGGTGCGGCGCAGACGGCGGTGCGGCGGATGACGGCGCGTATCTGAAGGTGCAGTGTAAGGCATCCTGCGCCGATGTGGAGAACCGAAACACGGTGAAGATACAGGTGCGTTACCGCCCCATGGGCGGCGACTGGAGCGGCTATACGGCACTGAGCAGCGGGGTGGAGAAGCTGATCGGCGGCGGTCTGGCGGCCACGGCCTCCTACGAGGTGGAGCTGTCTGCCATGGATACGGTGGGCAGTGTGCGGACGGTGCGGTATACGGCGTCCACGTCTCAGGTGACGCTGCATCTGCGTAACGGCGGAAAGGGCGCGGCCTTCGGCAAATACGGGGAGCGGGAGGCGCTGGAATGCGCGTGGCCGGCGGTGTTTTACGGGGACGCGGAGGTGGCCGGTGAATTGACGCTGGGCGGCAGGCCGCTGACAGAGGTGCTGTGGCCGGTGGGCAGTGTGCGATTCACTGCGGAGGATGTGCCGCCGCAGCCCTCACCGGAAAACGCGGTATGGGAGAGCGCCGCCACCGGCATCGAGGGGCTGTACGCATGGCGCAGGATCACATGAGGAGAAAGGACGGAACGAATGGCATCCATATACAGAATGGTGGCATACGGCTCGCAGGGCGACGCGGTGCGGCAGCTGCAAGGCGAGCTGAACAAGCACGGCTATCAGTTGAACGAGGACGGGATCTTCGGCAAGAAGACGAGATCCGCCGTGCGGGATTATCAGAGGAAGAACAATCTGCGGCTGGACGGTATCGCCGGCGACGAGACGTGGGGCAGCCTGATGGCGCCTGCTCCGGCAGAGCCGGAGGCACCGCCTGCGCCTGTAGCCAAGCCGTCGGCAAGGACGGCACGGGAACTGGAAAGACTGGAGAAGGGCTATACGCCCTCGGCGGATGTGACGGCGGCGCTGGCGTACCGCGACAGCGTGGCGGCACTGCGGCCTGACGCATACAAATCTGCCTGCGGACAGCAGCTGGCGGCGCTGTACGACGACATGACGGGCCGGGAGCCTTTTTCCTACGAACCGGAGGAGGACGCCGCCTTTGCCCAGTATGCCCGGATGTACCGGCAGAAGGGACGCACCGCCATGGAGGATACCATGGGGCAGACGGCGGCGCTGACCGGCGGTTACGCCTCCAGCTATGCGGCGGCTGCGGGGCAGCAGGCATACGAGCGGTATATGCAGGAGCTGATGGCCATGCTGCCGGAGTTTCGGGAGCAGGCGCAGAAAACCTACGACCGGGAGGGACAGGCCCTGCGGGAGCAGTATGACCTGCTGGACAGACAGGAAAAGCAGCAGTATGACCGCTGGCAGGATGATCTGTCCGCGTGGGAGCGGCAGTACGCACAGGCACAGGCACAGTACGACAGCGCCGGGCAGCAGGACAGAAAACTGTATGAAACGGCGCTGGCCCACTACCGCAGCATGGCACAGCAGGAGCAGAAGCTGTCCGCCTCCGGCGCGGAGGTGGACCGAGGCGAGACAACGGTCTCCGGCGGGGAGTCGCTCAGTTCCACAGCGGCGGACAGCCTGTACCGGGCGATGGGGAACTATCTCAAGAGGGGAAAGACGCAGGAGGCCGCGGCGCTGCTGGGACAGTACAGCGGCCGCATGACCCCTGCGCAGAGAAAGCGCTTTGAAAAGCTGTTCACCAGCCATGGACAGCCAGCGGCACTGTGACCGACTGGGAAAAACTGTTGCATTCACAGACGGTGTATGATACTATATCGTCGGCGCAGTGGTGCGGGGCGGCGTGTGCGCTGCCCCGCATGCTTTATAAGCACTGCCGAAAGGAGAAAAACATGGAGAAAAAAGGAAATTTCCTGCGTAGAACGGCAGGCCTGATGGCGCTTCTGCTGGCCCTGAGCCTTTTTGCGGCGGGGTGCGGAAAAAAGCCCGTTGAGCCGGATGCACCGGATACGCCGGATGCGGACACGCAGCCCAAGCCCACGGATATCGTGTTGGTGGAGCCGGACGCCCCGGAGGTACCGGTGGATTTTGAGACGGCGCAGAAGACGTGGCCTGACGTCTACGCCTATATGAAGATCCCCGGCGCCAGCAACATGGCCATCCGGGAGGGCAACTTCCTGGTGCAGCGGCCCGGTGACGACGACTATTATCTGAACCGCGACTTGGACGGCAAGGACAACAAGGCCGGTACGATGTACACACAGGCCAGCCTGAATAAGCCGGATATGAGCGATCCCGTGACGGTGATCTATGGCCACAATATGCGTAACGGTACCATGCTGGGCGGACTGCTGAACTACGCCAACGCTATGCACTTCGAGGATAAGCCGGTGGTGGAGATCTATCAGCCGGGACGGAAGATGACGTACCGTATTTTTGCGGCGATCCCCTATAACAGCAGCCTGATCCTGGGGAACCACGATTTCACGAATGAACAGGAGTTCACGGATTTCTTCGCAGCGCTTGGCAAGGCGGCTGCGGATAAGAACTACACCAGCACTGATGACAAAAATGCGTTTTGCCCGTTTGTCGGCAGCGTACATGTGAACACCGACGATCTGCCGGTGTGGGGCGATAAGGTCATCATCATGTCCACCTGCATCGGCGACGACCGGTATCGCTATCTGATGCTGGCCAAGCTGGTGGAGGATTCCAATGAACCGTTGGAGATGACCCGCGAGGAGGCTGAAAAGGCAGGTCTGACCGATCACATCATCGGCCTGGCACCGGCGAAGGACGCGGCGGACGGCGCGGACGCCTCCGCTCCGGCGGGGACGGATACGGCGAAGCAGGATGCAGCCAAGACCGATACCTCGAAAAAGGGCAATTGAACAAAAAGACAACCGGAACGTAAAAAAAGCCTCTCCCACATCGCAAGGGTGCTCATAAGACAGTAATTCTAAAAATTACGAAATGAGCATCTGTCAGGCAGGGTTGGACAACGAAATAATGGGTATCTGGTGAGAGCCGGATACCCGTTATTTTTTTGCCGTCACGAAAAGCAATAGATTTATTCACAGCTTTCAGGTATAATCTCCTTAAATCAATCCTATCCCATCCATTCCGAGATTTTTTCAAAAAATCTCAAAAAAGTTTGAAAGTATTGGAACAATTCGGCCCTTCTCATGCCATATATAGTAGAGGGCTGAATGCAGAAGCGATTGGAGGTGACGTTGATGGACAAGCAGACAGGCCCGAACGATTTTCTTGTGGTGCTGCCCGGTGAGATCATCGAGATACCGCAGGACAGCGACAAGTCATGGCTGACCCTGTTTTACAGCCTACCGAGGGAACTTGCGGAAAAGTGGAAGCCAGCCTACGATCTGCCCCGCTCCCCCTATGAAGTTCTGAGAACGGACAAGTATGACCACATCGTATGTGACGATATGTTCAAGCTGCTTGTGTGGGACTGCTACGCATGGAGCGCATGGCAGTTTTTCCAAGTCAAAGACCGCAAGGGCAATTATCGTGACATTCCCGGCAACTGGAATCAGTATGCAGGATACTTCCCATTGTGGCGGCTGTCGTACAGCATCATTCCCTATATCCGAATGAAGTTTGAGCAGCACGGGCTGGGCTTTCAAAACCTATACAATATCCCGCAGGGTGTGGAAGTGCCGTGGCTGACCTATCAGCAGTTCAGCAATCTGATCGGTAATGTCACCGACATGGTGATTGCAGAGCAGAACTGGCAGCCAATGATCGACGCGATCTGGGAAAACCGCACCGTAGAGGACTACGAAACCACCGGCAGCACCGTCAAGACCGATTTCATGCGAAAATGGCATCACAATCGCTCCGGCAAGCCGATTTCTCTTGACGAGATGATGGAGAATGAGGACGGCGATATTTTTGAGGTTGCCGATCCTCGCGGCGAGTTTGAGCAAAAGGTGATTTCCGAAATGCAGATCGCCGCCTTTGCCGAGCAGAGCATTACCGAGAAAGACAGGGAAATATTAAAGCTGCGCATGGACGGCTTGACCGAACAGGAGATTGCGGACAAAGTTGGCTACAAGACTGCCAGCGCAGTCCATAAGCGGATCGCCAAAATTGCGGGAGCCTATGAGGACTATGTGACAGCGGAGTATCAGAAGTATTTGGACAAGTAAACAGACGCAGAAGCGGCAGCAGTTACCGAAATGGTAGCTGCTGCTTTTCATGCGGGAAAGGAGATTTTATGAGCAGAGAACCGTTTGAAGCCATGCCTGATGTGATGGATGTAAAGCAGCTTGCCGAAGCGTTGCAGATTTCCAAAGCGGGTGCATATAACCTTTTGAGCAGCCCGGACTTCCCAACCTTGCGGATCGGCGGGCGTAAATTGGTGATGAAAAATGAGCTGGTGGAGTGGCTGAAAAGCCACACGAACAGAACACCATGAAAATGCAGTCAAGAGCTGGAAAAGTGGCAAATCAGTCGGTAGGACAAAGTGAAATGTACCCCGGCATCGTTTTGGGCGTTTCCATCAAAAAATCGCAGCACTTTTCCAATTCAAGAGCTGAGAAAAAATCGTGAAGATCAGGAGGTTTTATGAGAACAGGGCTTACCAAAAAGCAAAAGACAACCGTGATCTATTTTGACGAGCATAGCCGCATCATTGAGGTGCAGACCCACAACACCGATCTCAAAAAGCGGCTGACAGCATTTGCGGCGAAGCATCCGCAATGCTGCCGCCAGACCGACGATGATGAGCAAGGCGGGCTGACCTTTGAAATTGAGAAAGGGCGGTTGAGCTTTGCCGTGCAGGAGGCAGCGAACAGCCATGTCTATGAGCGCGCGGCCAATGAGCGAAGCGGCGACGAGCGCTGGAAGGAGCTGCGTGACAACCGCGACTGGACGCGGCTGGAGCACTGAAAAAGCGATAAGATGGAAGAAAGAAGAGAAAGGGCCCGACTGAGTTGGGCCCTTTCTCTATCCGTTTCCGCGGGAAGACGGGAGGTGCTTTTGTTCCGCAGCTTCCACAGGGCGATCAGTTCCTGTGGAAAGGAGCGAAAATTTTTCCGTCCCACCTGTTGACAGGTGGGACATCACAGACTATAATACTTCAAAAACGAACAGTTCAAAAAAGAACGGAGGAAGGGCATGAACCGAAGCATATCGATCTCCCGAAAGATCGCTCTGGCCTACAGCGAAGTGTGCAAGCCGCTCTGCAAGGAGCTTGGCCTGCCGCAGACGGCCTTCGACATCCTGATGTTCCTGGGGAACAACCCGGCCTATAAAACGGCCAGCGAGATCGTGGAGATCCGCCGCCTCAAGGCGAATCTCGTATCGGTCAATGTGGAAAAGCTCGTGCAGGAGGGCTATCTCACGCGCTGCGCGGTGGCGGGCGACCGGCGGAAGACGGAACTTCTCTGCACCGAAAAGGCAGCCCCCATCCTCGCGCGCGGGCGGCAGCTCCAGAAGGATTTTTCCGAGAGCCTCTTTGCCGGCATGGACGAAGCGCGGCGGGAAGCCTTCGCCGCGGCGCTCGCGGAGATCGAAACCAATCTTGATGCAATTCTGGAGGCAAACGAACCATGAGTATCCTGACGACCGTTCTGGTCACATTTTTTGCGGGCATGGGCGCGGGGCTTGGCACCGGCTTTGCCGGGATGAGCGCCGCCGCAGTCATCAGCCCCATGCTGATCACCTTTCTGGGAGTTGAGCCCTACATGGCCGTGGGCATCGCGCTCTCGTCCGATGTGCTCGCGAGCGCCGTCTCGGCCTACACCTACCACAAAAACAAGAATCTCGACATTAAAAACGGCCTCATCATGATGGCGAGTGTGCTGCTCTTCACCGTTATCGGCAGCTACGCGGCAAGCCTCGTCCCCTCGGCGACGATGGGCGGCTTCTCCGTCTTCATGACGTTCCTGTTGGGCGTCAAATTCATCCTGCGCCCCGTGATGACCACGAAGGAAACGATGGCGCAGGTGGACGCGAAAAAGCGCGCGGTGCAGTCGCTCGTCTGCGGCGCGATAATCGGCATGATCTGCGGCTTCATCGGCGCGGGCGGCGGCATGATGATGCTGCTCATCCTCACGAGCGTCATGGGCTACGAGCTGAAAACGGCCGTCGGCACGAGCGTTTTCATCATGACCTTCACCGCCCTGACCGGCGCCGTTTCCCACTTTGCCATCGGGGGATTGCCGGATATGCTCACATGGGTGCTGTGCGTCGTCTTCACGCTCCTCTGGGCGCGTATCGCCGCAGTCTTTGCCAACCGTGCGCAGCCCAAGACCCTCAACCGCGCAACGGGCGTGGTGCTCGTGGTGCTGGGCCTTGCCCTGATGGGCTTTCAGCTGCTTGCGTGAAAATATGCCCCTTTGACGATCACTTCGCTTTTCTTCACCATCACAAGACCTCCTGCGTCCCTTCGTTTTTGATAGGAAAGAAGGAGGTCTTCTCTTTTGCCGAAAACAAGAAAAAACCTCACTTCCGAAGAAGTGAGGTTTTGGCAAGCAGCACCCTTTTAGATCCCACGACTTAAAATCTCTTGAAATCTCAAGGGTTTCCGCGCTTCCTGCAAGTCAAAGCTGTTTAATCTCAAAAGCTTGAGCTAAACCAAAATAGATGCTCGCCTTTCGTTGATTTAATTATAACATATATTGTCCTGCTTTTCTATATTATTTAAGTGATTAAAGCGGATCAGCTTAGGCGTTAGATTCACCTTATACGGGGCAATCGGTCTAAGTTGAAATGCGTTTAATCCATCTTCGCCCATAGTTTCGAGCGCCACGCTGTATATTCTTCAAAACTACAGTGGTTACATCATTAGCGAGACCGTGTCGAACCGACCATTTCCTATGTGATATCATATTTCTTCCGATATGCGAAAGGCGTCATATGGAAGTGTTTCTTAAACGCATTTTGAAAATGTGATTGACTGGAAAAGCAAAGAAAGCTGCTGATTTCGCCCAAAGACTTATCGGTGTGCTTCAGCAATGACTTGGCTCTCCTGAGACGGCAGTCCATCATATACGCGCCGATGCTCATGCCAAGCTCATTCCGAAATTTTTTGAACAGATAGGCCCTGCTTTTTCCAGAAAAAGATACCACATCTGCGGCACAAATCGGCTCATTGATATGGGTTGCGATGAACTGCATACACGAGAACACCTCCTTGGATATCCCATCCGGCAGCTTCTGCTGGGCTACTCTCCGGGCAAAGTCTATGGTCATATTGTACTGCAGATTTTTCACCGCTTCCTCTGTCTGCAGCTTTTCGCACTCCTGAATGTAGGTGTCGATAAGATGGTAGGTCTCCTCAATATCCATACCGCCTGGGATGGCGGCAAATTTCCCAATCATTGTGATCAAACCGATGAATAGATTCTTAGCCTGCCGGAGCGGTGTTTCCGCCAGCTTCCCCTCCCGGGTGTTGGCAGTGTTGGCGGCCGCCAAAAGGAATGTGTTCAGCTTGTCGGGTTCCCCATTTCGGATCAATTCCAGCATTTGCTGTTCCAAAAAATAGGTGCCATGATTCACTCCTTCTTCCCGTGCTTCATAAAAACTCTGGGAATGACGCTGGCCAATGACAGCTTGATATTCGGTATTGGTTAGGCTAAAAGCCCGCTCCAGCTCCAGCTTTTCTCCGGTCAAAGTGAAGTGCAGGTACAACAATAGATTCAGAAACTGATTGTAGGTGTATTGGGAAATGCCTCCCAGAAATGACGCGATTTCTCCGTAGCGGGTCGGAGGGATCGCGTTTTTGCTCATATAGGATCGGATAAATTCGTCTGTAACAGGGGTGGAATAGGCAGGCCCCAAAACGAGGCTGTGTACACCATCCTTGCATTGTACATAACCATAGTAGCCCGTATCCGAGGAAACATAAACGGCGGGGCTTCCCAGCTCCATCAGCTTGGGCAAAACAAAGGGATAGGGGTCTCCCTCCACATAAAAGCCGGCGGAACAAAGAAAGCTCCCACCCGCGTACACAGCAACGGGCAGATAGTGTGCGGCATAGAACATCTCACAATAGGCTTGATCGTCCATATTTTTTTCACCTTGAATATGAATATATAATATTATAGACGTTTATGCAATACATTTCAAGAACAATCTGCTAAAATATGGGCAAAAAGGATAGTGGGGCGATAAAATGACCTTGGATTTTTGTAGAAACTGGACATTTTGCAAGGAGGGCGAAACACCTGTGACCGTTGACCTTCCCCACGATGCCATGCTGCTGGAAAAGCGGGACGGCGGATGCCGGAACGGTGTCAATTCCGGCTATTTCCCCGGCGGCAAGTATGCATATGGAAAGACCTTTGAACTGGACGCTGCCATGCTTGGAAAATCCGTGGCGCTGCACTTTGAGGGCGTCTATCAGAACTGTAAGGTCTATGTAAACGGAAAGCTCGCCGGTTCCCATCGGTATGGATATACCGCCTTTGATGTAAATATTTCTGATTTTGTGGAATCAGGAGAAAACAACATCCGGGTAGAGGTGGACAATTCTCTGGAGCCTAATTGCCGCTGGTATTCCGGCTCCGGGCTTTATCGGCCGGTGCATTTGCTCATCCGGGAGCAAAATCACATTTCGCGAGTACATATGGAAACAGTTCAGATCCATCCCGCAAAAGTGCGGGTGGACGTAAAGACGACTCAGGACAGCGACATAACGGTGGATATTTACGAGGGGGAGAAACGAGTAGCCAGCGGAAAGCCTGGCATTTTGGAGGTGCCGGAGGCCAAGCTGTGGAGTGCAGAAAAACCCTTTCTCTACACGATCCTGGTCAGAACGGATACGGACGAGCGGGTGATTGCCTTTGGCATCCGCAAGCTGGAATGGAACGCTGAAAAGGGCTTGACCGTCAACGGTCAGCGTGTCCTACTTCGTGGCGGGTGCATTCATCACGATCACGGCGTGCTTGGCGCTTGCGAATTCCGGGATGCGGAAGAACAGCGTATCCGAATTTTGAAGGAAAACGGCTTCAATGCGGTGCGGATTGCCCACAACCCCGCCTCTCAGATCACATTGGAAACCTGTGATAAACTGGGTATGTATGTGCTGAACGAGACCTTCGATGGCTGGTATATCCCCAAGACCTACCACGATTACGCCCGCTGGTTTTCGGAGGATTGGAAGCAGGATGTTACCGCCATGGTGGAATCTGCACGAAATCACCCCAGCGTCATTCTGTATTCCCACGGCAACGAAGTATCCGAAACTGCAACCGAGCGGGGCACGGAGGTCTGCCGGGAATTGACGGACTTTATCCATAGCCTTGATCCGACACGGCCTGTAACCGCCGGAATCAATGTACTGCTGAATGTCTATGCCAATATGGGCCTGGGGGTCTACAAAGACAAAGGCGATTATCAGCCCAAACCCCTCCCCAGGAAGGGCGGCTACAAGGAGAAAAAGACCGGGTCGGCCTTTTTCAACGCCATGGCCCAAAAGCTGGGGCCGCTTATGTTCTTCATGAGCAGAGGAAGAAAAGGTGACAAAGCCTGCCTGGGTGCCGCAAATAGCCTGGATGTTCTGGGACTAAACTATGCTTCTTCCCGGTATGATGAGGATGTCAAGAAATATCCGGACCGACTGATGGTTGGCTCTGAAACCATGGTAGCCGATCTGCCCTACAACTGGGAACGGGTGCAGAAATATCCCCAGCTTCTAGGGGATTTTGTCTGGTCTGCCTGGGATTACCTGGGGGAAGCCTGTATTGGCGACTGGACTTACCATTCCTACAACGGGTTGCCCCTGCTTGCCGGACAGGGAATGATCGATATTACCGGAAAGCCCCTGGCGTCGATGTATTTCATGCAGATCGTCTGGGGCCTGCGAAAAGAACCGTTCATTGGAGTACGTCCTCTGAATCACGCAAAGGAAGCGCCAACCACCGGTGCATGGCAGTTTACAAATGCCATCGACAGCTGGAGCTGGCAGGGCTATGAGGGAGAAAAAGCTGTTGTAGAAGTTTATGCGAATTCCGCATCCGTTCGCTTGCTCCTGAATGGCAAAGAGATAGCAAACAAGCCGGTCAAGAAGTACAAAACACTTTTCAAATTGCCCTATCAACCCGGAACATTGACTGCGGAAGCATTGGATGAGCGGGGCAATGTGATCTCCAGTCACAGCCTGACCACCGCAGGCGAGGAAACCGTGCTGAGAGTAACGCCTGACAAAATGGTGCTGTGTGCCAACAACCAGGCTCTTTGCTATCTGCCCATTGAATTCAC
>ERZ773181.966-NODE-966-length-27021-cov-10.740896_pt1 | contig 27021 bp, 44 predicted proteins | sample MGYA00581001_ERZ773181 | MGnify/ENA primary metagenome ERZ773181 (study PRJEB29015, sample SAMEA2737780) | human gut metagenome | biome: human gut; feature: human-associated habitat; material: faeces | place: China | collected 2012 ...
TGATATAATGAATATGAAAGATCCATAAACATTATATCGCTTGATATTTTGTTTTAGTCTTGTCGGACTTTTGTGATTTTTCATTTTGACTTCGTGTTACAGCACGAAGTCTTTTTAATTTTCAATTTTCCTTCTGATGTTTTCTTAAATCGTTTATTACTAAGTCATCAATACTAACATTAAAATAGTTTGCTAATTTTGCTAAATCAATTGCACTTGGTTCACGTATACCGTTTTCCCAATTACTAATAGCAGTATTTTTTTTGCCACAAATTTTCGCTAAATCTTCTTGGGTTTTTCCTCTTATTTGTCTTAAATATTTAATGTTTGAAGAAAGATATAAGTTTAATTCATCCATCTAAATCCCCTCTCTCTAATAAGTATTATACACTTATAATTTACTATAATCAACAAAAAAATACACAAAATGTGTAAAAAGTATTGACATTCACATTTTGTGGAGTTATAATTTGTTTAAAGTTGGGAGGCGATAAAATGAATTATACAGTTGATGGTATTACTATTGCAAACAATATCAAGGCAGAAAGAAATAGAGCAAATAAGACACAAGATGATATTGCAAGACAGGTTGGGATTTCTCGTAAAACTTACATTAAGTATGAAACTGATGCTACAAAAATAAATGCAATATTGTTATATTTTATTTCAGTTGCTATAGGGTGCGATTTAAAGTGTTTTTATTTAAATACAACATCCACAAAATGTGAATAAAGTCCGACAAGACTAAAACAAAATCTTTATTAAAACAAAATTAAAACGATATAAGAAAGGATCTATTTATATGAAAGAAAATAATGAACTTTACACAGTTAAAGAAATTATGCAAAAAACTGGGTATGGAAGAAGCAAATGTTACGATTTGATTTATAAATTAAATGAAGAATTAAAGGAAAAATATCCTTCAATTGTAACATTTAATGGAAGAATATTAAAAAAATATTGGGATAACCAATTTGAAATGCAAAACGAAAAGGGGGAAACTAATAATGAAAATTAATTTAAAAAACACATTAATATTTATGCTTGCTGTTATAACGAGCATCATGTTTATTACTGATTGGGTAATAGCAGTTGCATTTAATGGAACTTTTACTGTTTATGGAATTGTTGCAAATCTTATAGAAGCTACTATTGCAGTTACATGCTTCGACTATATAGATGCTTATCTTAAAAGCAAAAATATAAAATAAAAATTTCAGGGGCAATTGGTTGGGTTAAAAATTAAATGAAAGGGAACAAAAATGTGAAAGAAAAAGACAGTATAATATTTTATTTTTCTCATTATAACATTATTAAAAAGTTGAACAATGAACAACTTGGAAGACTTTTCAGAGCATTATTTGAAAAACAACTCGGAAATGAGGTTGTTTTAGAAAATGATATTGAAATGGCTTTTGATTTCATAAACAACCAATTGCTTGTTGACAATGAAAAATACAATCAAATTACTCTTAAACGCAGTATGGCTGGGCAAAGGGGCGGTGCTCCTAAAGGTAATAAAAATGCTTGCAAAAACAATCAATCAAGCAAAACAAGCAAAAACAAACAAAACAAGCTTAATGAAAATGAAAATGTAAATGATAATGAAAATGTAAATGATAATGATTTATTTCTTTTATTAGAAAAAGAAATAAAAAGAACAATAAATCAAAATGAATTTGAAATAATCGAAAGGTGGGAAAGTACATTTGAACTTGATGTAATTAAAGCAGCTATTGAAATAGCAAAGAGAAATGAAAAAGTTTCAATTGGTTATATTGATGGAATTTTAACTAATTGGAAAAACATGGGGAAAACAAAGGTTGAAAATTTTAAATCAGGTGTTATAAGTTCATTAAATAATTCAGAAATTGAGTTAACCGATGAGCAAAAAGAAGTTTTAAACTTTGACTGGTTACATAGTAAAGGAGCTGATTAAAAATGATACTAGTTAGTGGTAAAAAATACAATAAATTAAAAGGTGAATTGAGTTTAGCAAAAATTGAAATTGAAAAACTAAAGAATTCATTAAAATGTGAAAAAGATAGAAATTATAGAGTTTTAGAAGACAAATCTAAAAAAGAAAATAATTATTTAAAACAAATAGAAAATTTGAAAAATAGTGGCAAAAAATTTGAAGAATTAATTAATTTTAAAACAAATCTTAATCGTGAAAAAGATGACAAAATATTGGAACTAGAAAAGAAATTAAGACTATCTAATTCAGCTCGTGGTGGTATGCAAAGAATAATAAATGCATTAAAAAGAACAATTGAAGAACTTGAAAAAAGTGAAAAAGTTCTTAAAGTAAAAAAAATAAGAAGTTGTAAAGGAACAACTCAAAAAATGAAAGCTCCAAGAGTTCAAAAAAATTCTGTTAGAAGGACGTTGAAAGAAATTGATGCTTTACGGGGAAATTCCGAAGACTGATGATAAAGAACGTGAAATATTAAAGTTAAAAACTAAAGTCTTGTCATTAGAACAACAAAATAGATTATTATATGAAAAATATGGAGCTATTAAATCACGACATGAAATTATTAGAGAATTGAAATATCTTATTAAAGCCCCATCAAATGGAACAATGAAAGTATATGAAGATGGGCAAATAAAAGCATTGTTATTTGTTTTAGGTTATCCAGAAAACACAAAATTAGAAGATATTAAGGAGGAAGTATGAAATTAAAGTTATATGAAAAAGTTATTAATCCAGGTTTAGGCGAATGTTATTTGATAAAGCAAAAAGAAGGAAAATACCTTTTCTTTGTACCTAATAATTTTGAAAAATATGTTATTACAAGACAGTTGTTAGGAAGAAAAGATAATTGTGGATTTTGCGGAAATGAATATATATCCGACTTAGAAGAAGCAATAAAAAGATTTAAAAAAGATTAGAAGGGATTGATTAAAATGTTTAAATGTGAAAAGTGTAAAAGAACTACAGCACCAGGTGAAAAACTATATAAATATCCAATCGGTTTTAGAGATAAAGTATATCAATATGAAATTGGAAATGGAACTAGAAAGAGACTTATTACAACTTATGGTAAAGAAATTGTAAAAGAAATCAATGTTTGTGAAAAGTGCTATGCGGAGGTACAAAAAGATGTATGTATTTAGAGATTTAAAAAAAATGAAGGAACTAGAAAAACTCGGGTATAAAGATACCTTAGGAGGTTATACAAAATTACTTAAAAACGATGATACTTTTGCTTTTATTGAAATCTTAAAAGATGCATCTATTAAAAAATATCGTGAAGAAAATGGTCATTTAAAGGGGTACAATGTTGAAGCAGAAGATGTAAGTGATTTAATTAGAAAAAAACTAGTTGAATACAAAGAGGACTAAATTAAAAATTTGTCCACTAAGTTGAGGAAATTATTAAACGTCTTATCAGTCTTTTCATTATACATCATCCCTTATTCTATGATAATGATTTCCTCAGATTAGTGGACAAAGAAAGGATAAAAAATGGCTAGAAGAATTAAAACTAGTGGTGGTAAAGGAAAAACACTGCCAATTAAAGATGAAAAGCTTCTTAAAAGAGTAATGGATTATCTACGATTTCAAGCTGCGAGTGCTAAAACACCTATAAAAAAATATCAAGCAGACAGAAATTACATGTTATTTCTAATTGGTTTTAACACCGCTTTCAGAGCAGAGGATTTACTTCAGCTGAAAGTAAAAGATGTTGAAAAAGGTTATGTTTCAATAAAAGAAAATAAGACTGGTAAATGGCAACATTTCAGAATGAATAAAGATTTGCATAATGAAATAATGCAGTATGTAGCAAAATACAAATTAAATAGCAACAGTTACTTGTTTATGGGACAAAAGAAAAAAGATACTTATAACGGAGTTACTAAAAAGGTGATTTATCCAATTACTAGACAAAATTGTAGACAAACAATATTCGCAAAAGTAATTAATGCTTGTGGAATTGATTTTAGATTTGAACTTCATAGTTTAAGAAAAACATTTGGATATCAATTTATTAAAAATGGTGGTAAGCTCGTAACCCTTCAAAGAATGTATAACCACGAAGATCCATCGATTACAATGTTTTATGTAATGTGGGATATGAATGATGTTGAAGAAGATCGTGAGTCGATTTATATTGGTGGTGCAAAAAAAAGATGAGATTAGGAATATTTGACAAACAAGGCTATAAAGATAATTTTTCAAAAGGAGAATTAGCAAGAGAACTCGTATATATGCATAAAGACTGTGATAAATTACGACAAGATATTGAGCAACAGCAAAAGAGAATTAAATATTTAGAAAGAAGCAACAATCGTAGAGAAGATGATGTCATAGAATTACGAAATGAGCTTTGTGAAATTAATGATTATAAAAAGAAATGGAATAAGTTAAAGAATCATTTTAAAATTTTGAAAATCAATTCTACTCATGATAATAAAGAATTTATTAAAAAAATTATAAATCTAATACAAGAACTGGAAAGGAATGATAGTTATGAATAGTAAAGAATTATCAGATTATGAAAAAGAACTTTATAAATTTGCAAATGAATGTGCATTCAAAGGGATTGATATTGAAAATACATTTGAAGCAGTCTGGAATCTAACAAAAGAGGGTTTCGAAACTGTTATCAATTTAACTAATAAGAATTATGATTTTCTTAAAAAATGCATAAATTATGAAGGTGATGATTGTTGATTAAAAAAAAGATTATAGAATATGCAATCTATAAAGGTGATAAATTTATAGATATAGGTACAGCAAAAGAATTAGCGGAAAAGTGTAATGTGAAACCTGAAACAATAGAATTTTATGCTAGTCCATCATATTTAAAAAGATTTGAAAAAGTAAAAGACAAATATAATAAAGGATTTGTTTGTATTAGATTAACGTAGAAAGGAATTTATGAATAAAGAAAAAGAAAGAGTTATTCCTCATATATTTGAGAATGTTGATTTTGAAAAATTGAGAGAAGAGCATTATAAAGATGAAATAAATAATCCTAACAATTTTTCGTATTGGTATCCTAAAGTAAAAGATTGCGGAATAAAAATGGTTAAGGCATGGATTTTTAAATTTTCATTTGAGGAATGGAAAATATTAGAATCAATGGAAGAGGAAGATAACAGAGAAAAAGCATTATTAATTTTAAAAGAAAAATTAGAAAGTAATAAAGAAATTAAAAAAAGTCGATTATATAATATTAAGAATGGAGCTTTTAGTAACAAATTTAATGCTAATGATTGTTTTAGCAATTATTATGATATTCCTAGAAAATTTCTGAATATTCAGTATGCTGGCATGTGTTACGATGCTGATGGAACTTCAGAAATGATTATTCGGGAAGTTATTGATTATGATCCTAGTGTTGTACCAACAATTTATAATGGTCTTGCTTTAAGACCAGAGTATAGAGTGTTTATAGATTTTGATAATGATAATACATTATACATAGTAAATTATTGGGATTACGATTATTGCTATAGCCATTTAAATAAAACTGATAAAATAATCTTCGATTACATGAAATCATATTTAGAAAGTGAATTTGAAAATAATAAAGATAAAGTAATTGAACTTATTGAAAATAACTTAATACCATATAATAAAAAAAATAAAGATAGATTAACTGGTATTTGGTCAGTAGATATAATGAAAGCAGACGAAGATTATTACTTAATTGATATGGCTATCGGGTGTCAATCTGCATATTATGATTACAATAAAATAAAGGAGTTGATAAAATGCAAAAATTAAGATTAATTGATTTGTTGCTTTTGGTAGCAGATCAAAAGCTTGAAGATGGACAAATGGTGTTAATAGCAAATGACTGTTATAAATTTGATAAAAAACAAGAGAAATTTTATGTTTCAACAGATCCCAGTGAATATAGAGTGATATATACATATGATTTGAATTTAGATTGTTATATATTGCGAGATTATGTGGGTGAGTAACTATGATTGATCAAAAATTATTCGAAAAGTATGCAACTAAAATATATGTTGTATGTATGATTGGAAATGTTGTTAATATGTTAATCTGGGGAGGACTTGCTATATTTTTTGAAAAATGGTGGTTAGCTTTGTTTAGTATATTGTTTATACAAGTTCCAACGTCAATAAAGGCTAAATAACGAAAATAAAAATTAATGCAAGTTTTTTAAAAATAAAAATATAATCTTTGTTAATAAAAATCAAAGAAAAGTACATGAAAAAGACTATATATGAAAACTTGTCAGTTTATGGGACTTTGTAAAGTTTTTAATAATGAAAAAAGGGAGATGAAAAAAGTGGTGAATAAATAATGATTGTAGTTGCGAACCAAAGTTATAATCTAGCTGATTATGCATTAATAACTTTATTACTACTGTTAATAATGGAATTAATAATAAAGAAATTAAAAATAAATAATATAGTGCATAATATAATTGTTTTAATCTTTTTTGGATTATTAGCAATAATATTTAGAATGTTGTGGATAACTTTATTTAGCGTTTTATTTTTAAATTATAAGAAGGAGAAAGAATGAATAATATTGAAAAAGAAAATGAAGAATTAAAAAATAAAATAAAAAAAGATTATATTTTAAAAAAAGATGTATCATCATTTATAATTAAAGAACTAGTTAATTTGAAAATAATTAAACCTGTTCAGGATCCATTTTATGCAACAAAGAATTTATTAAAGAATATGTCAAGATTAGATAAAGCCATTTCAAACTATCAAAAAGAAATAAAGAGATTACAGAAGGCTAAAAATAAAATAGATTCACCAAAATTTAAAATATCGAGTGTTGAATCAAGTTTTGGTTTACCTACGAATAATTTGGATGTTATAAATAATAGAATAATAGATTTGTATCAGACTATTGCAAAAATAACAGAATTTAAAGCAAGTGTTTTAGAAATAATAAATGATTTATCTGAAATTGAAAAAAACATCATTAAAAAATTTTATTTAGATAAAAACAATATGAATACAATTTCTTTAGAATTAAATTATGATATCTCAACATGTTATAGAAAGTTAGATGATGCAGTAAATCATATTAAAATCGAATTGTTTCCAGGTTTATTTATTGACTCATTGCTTTCTTAAATTTAAATGTCTATGCGAAAATGATAGCGAAAACATTGCAATTTACAATACAAAAATAATATGATAGAATATGATAAAATGAATTAGATAGTCGAAAAGATATCTGATTCTTTTTTTGTGAGGTGTTGAGTGATGACATAAAGAAGAAAACGCAGAAGAGCGTATGATTGGCAAGATGAAATAAGAAAAGGTAATTCGAAACTTTTTTATAATTCTACTGATTGGAAGATAATACGAGAGAAAGTACTCAAAAGAGATCATTATGAATGTCAATTTTTTTTAGGTAGATGGAATGATGGAAAGCATTTTCCAGAAAAGATATTATTGAAGAGAGCGAAATATGTGCATCATATTAAACCATTAAAAGAAAGACCTGACTTAGCATTAGATATGAATAATCTAATATCGCTTTCTTTTGAAGCTCATGAAATCATAGAAGAAAGAAAAAAACAATTAAATAATACTAAAAAAAGATATAAAAATGAAGAAAAATGGTAAATAATGAATTGTTTATCATTTTTTTATTGAAAGACCCCCCGTCAAAAAATAAGGGAGAATCCCTGCTAAGGAGAACGGGGTTGTGGTCACGACTGTTCAAAAAAAACGACTTTTTCGTATGTGATAAGGGGTATCTATTTAAAAATGGGGTGGTAAAAATGTCAAAAAGCGATAAGTTGTCTAAAAAAGAAATTAAAGAGTTGATATATACCGATTTAAGTAATCAACTTTTTACTAATGGAAAATTAGGTAAATATTATTATGATCTTATTGAAGATTATATTTATTTTTGGGAACTTAAATATAAATTGCAAAAAGACATAAAAAGTTCAGGACTAAGATACGAAACAACCAATGGTAATGGAATATCTAGTACTAAGCCTAACGAATCTGTACAAAATCTTATTAAAGTAAATGCTCAAATGTTAAAAATACTTAGTGATTTGAATTTACAAGAACCATCTATTCCTAGTCCAGTTGGTAAAGGAAAAGTAGACGCCAATGATCTATTGCAAAGAGATCTATGATTATTTGGATTATTATGAAAACAATAAAGAACTTTTTAATGAAGAACGCATTCTGTTAATAGAAAATATAGTTAAGCCTACATTAAAGAGAACTGACATTGTTTTTGATGCGGATGGATATTATAGGTGTTTAAAGTTCTGTGAATTATGGTTTTACCCATTTTATCCTTATCAAAAATTTGTAACTGCATTTATGTTTTTATATAAAGATGATAATGTAGTTTTTAGAACATTTGTAATTATGATGGGAAGAGGAAATGGTAAAGATGGATGGATTATACCAATTGCTTTGTATTTTACTAGTGAATTATATAATATTCCTAGTTATGATGTGGATGTTATTGCTACTAGTGAAAGTCAAGCAAAAGATAGTTTTCTAGTAGCTTATAATATGCTTGAGCAAAATAAAAATAAAATGTTAAAGCATTTTTATTGGAATAAGACTGAAATACTTAATCGAGCTACTTTGTCAAAATTTAGATTTTTAACATCTAATTCCACTACTGCAGATGGTAAGAAACCTGGCATGGTAATTATGAATGAATATCATGCTTACCAAAATGAAAAAAATGCTAATACAAATATAAGTGGGATTGGAAAAAAGAAACATGGTAGAGTAATTATAATTACATCCGATGGACAAACAAGAGAAGGCCCGTTGGATGAATTGAAAGATACATGTAAAACAATTCTAAATGGTGAGGATAACACTATTAAATATTTTCCATTTATTTGTAAACTTGATTCCGAAGATTTAGTTGATAATCCCAAAAAATGGATTCAGGCAAATCCTAGTATAGACTATATGCCAATTTTAAGGGATGCTATTGAAACGGACTACTATGAACAAAAAATAAGTCCTTCAAAACGAAATGAATTTCTTGCTAAAAGAATGAATTTGCCTCAACAATTTTCTGAAGATTGTGTTTTAGATTGGGAAACCATATTAAAATCTTCCTTTAAAGATATAAAAAATAAAATTGTAAGAGATTGCCCGGATCTGAATGGTAAAAAAGCAATAATCGGAATAGATTTTGCTTCATTTAATGATTTTGCATCAGTAGGAGTTTTATTTAAAATAAAGGGAGAATACATATGGCGATGTAAAACTTTCATATCTAGTAAAAATAAATTTTTTAAAGACATAAAGTTTCCATTTAAAAATTATGGTCAAAATGGTTTTCAAGATTATGAAATTGTTAATACCTCAATTGATGCGGAATTTATAGTAAATGAAGTTATTAATTTAGTAGGAAAATATAGAATTGTAAAAATTGTATTGGATAGTTATAGATTTCAATTGTTAAAACAAGCTTTTGCTAATAAAGGAATAACTGATATAGAATCTAAAACAAATCCAGACGGATTAATACGAATGGTTAGATATCCAGCTAGTATGGCAGCTATTGTTGCCCCAAAAATCGAATTAGAATTTACTCAAGGAAATGTTAATATTGGAAATTCGGCATTAATGAGATGGGCAATCAATAATACTTCCATAAAGGATTGTCGAGATGGCAATAAAAAATATGAGAAAATAGAACCAAAACTAAGAAAAAATGATCCATTTATGGCATTTGTCGGAGCTTTTTCTCAAAGTGATTTATTAGAGGAGGAAATAATTTATATTTAGTTAGGAGGTGAAAAAATGTTTAAGTTTAATTTCATAAAGAATTCAAAAACGACTGAAGTGATAGATTTTTTTGACTATCTTTTAAGTCAAAAACAAAAACAACAATCAATTTATCATAAGTCTCTTGAAAAAGCTGTTGATATAATAGCTTCTTATATTTCAAAAATCAAATTAGATATTTATAAATACGATTTAAATACTAAAAAATTCAAAGAAGATGATGGTGAGTTGCGATATGTTATGAATGTAAGACCAAATGCCAACGAAAACTCAACTAATTTTAAATATAATGTTATTCACAAATATTTGACTGAGGGCGAAGCATTAATTATTGAAATAAATAATAAACTATATCTGGTTGATGATTTTGTTTATACCAATAATATAATATCGGAGAATACATATTCTAATATAAAATTAAAATTGCCTAACGGAAATATACTTTCGATTAATAAAACTTTTAAAGCTAGTGATGTCATTCATTTGAAAGTAACAAGTAAGAAGATCCAAAAGTTTCTTCAAAGCTTTTATGCTGATTATGGCCCTTTAATTGAAACAGCAAGAAAACAATATATAATATCAAATTCTTCAAAATATTTTATGAAGATTCCTGGCTCTCAACCAGCCATATATGATACTATAGCAAAAAAAGAAATTAGTTATGATGAATACAAAAGTAAAATATTAAATAGTTTATTTGATGAAAATGATGGTGCTGTTTTGTTATCTGAAAAAGTAAATGTTACTAAAGTTGATAATGGAGAAAGAAAAAGCTCTAATGACTACATTCAGTTATTAGATAAATGGAGTAATGAGGTTGCTGCTGTATTTGATATTCCACAAGATATTTTCAATAAGACAAAGACAGAAAAATCTTCATCAGATGAAGATTTTATTAGTTATTGTATAATGCCTATTTTAGTTCAAATTGAAGATGAATTAAATAGTGCTATATTTAAAGAAAAAGCATTTAAAGATGGTTATATAAGATTTAATAGATATAGTCTTATATATCATGATGCTATTAGCAATGCAACATCAATTGACAAATTATTTTCAAATGGATTTACTCAGAATGATATAAGAAAATTTTTGGATTTGGATAGGATTTTAGAGCCATGGGCTGATGAATCATATGTTACTAAAAATTATGGTTCAATGAAGGGAGGTGATAACGATGAAAAATAATAAGTATATGCAATTCATAAAAACTGATGATAATAACACAGATTTGTATATTTATGGAGATATTAGAAAGCCAGATTTATTTGAAAGATGGTTAGATTGTGATGATCCAGCAAGGACAGATGCTTTGTCTTTTTCAGAAGCATTAAAAGAAGTAGATACACCAAATCTTACAGTAAGAATCAATTCTTATGGTGGTAGTGTTTCAGAAGCATTGGCAATATATTCATTGTTAAATGATTGTGGATTAAATGTCATAACAAAAGTTGATGGTTTTGCTTGTTCTGCAGCATCAGTAATATTTATGGCTGGTAAAGAAAGAATTGTTCCAGAATCAGGATTAATTATGATTCATAATGCATGGAGTATTGCCGAAGGCGATAGTAATGCACTGAAAAAAGCTGCGGAAGATTTAGAAATCATTACATCTCCTTCTTTAGAAATTTATGCAAGTAAAACAAAATTATCTAAAGAACAGTTGAAAGATATGATGGATAAAGAAACCTGGATTAATTCTACTCAAGCATTTGAATATGGTTTTGCAACAACTTTGAATAAAGATGATGCAGCAAAACAATCAATTGAATCTAATTTTGTAAAAAAATTAGTAGATAAAATTCAAATGTTAGAAAATGAAAATTATAAATTGAATAAAAAAATTAAAGAAAATATAACAGAAAAATCTGCTGATCCATGGCAAGATTTTTTTAAATAGGAGGAATGAAAAAATGTTTTCAAAAAATATGGAAAAAGTTCGTGAAGAAGCTTTAGAAATTCTTCAAAAATCTAATGACAAAGCTAGCGCTATTGTCGATGTTATGGATAAAATCATAACTGCCAAAAATGAAGAGTTGGTAAATGAATTAATTAGCCAACAAGAAACTTTAAATAATGATGTTAATTTAAAGAGTAAGTTAGGATTAAGAAATCTTAGTCAAAATGAAAAAGATTTTTATGAAAAATTAAAGGATGTTAAGCAAGCAATTACTGCATCACAAATTGATATTATTCCAACTAGCATTATTAATGTTATGCTAGAAAATGTAAAAGAAAGTTCTGAATTGATTACTAGTGGTCTTATTGATTTTGCTCCAGCTGGAGTGAAAAAATGGTTATCTTCAGAAAAATCTGGTACATTTGCATGGGGTAAATTAGATGCTGCACTTTCTGCACAATTATCAGCAACGATAACTGGATTAAATTTAGATGTTGATAAACTATCTGCTTATTTAATTATTCCAAAAGCTATAAGAGAATTATCTTATGAATTTATTGATAAATATTTTATTGCTATTTTAACTCAAACAATTAATGAAGGCCTTGAAGATGGATATTTAAATGGTAATGGTGTAGGGGCTCCAATTGGTATTTATAATAAAACGAATACTGTTGAATCAAATGGAACTCACGCAGCAAAAACTGTTTTAAGTACAATTACTAATTTTACACCCAAAGGACTAGCAACAGTTAAAAAAACACTTTCTAATAGTGGAAAAAGAGCCTATGATAAAATATTCTTAATATGTAATCCAGCAGATGAAGCTGACTATGTTGCTCCAGCTTTATATGATAGAGAAGGAAGGAATATCAGTTCTTATAAAAATTTAACTGTTATTACATCAACGCAAAATACTCAAGGAAAAGCAATATTTACTATTCCAGGAAAATATACAATGGGTATTAGTAGCATGCAAATAAATGAGTATGATCAAACAAAAGCGTTAGATGATGCTGATGTAATTATTGCAAAAATTTATGCAAATGGTAAAGCAGTTGATGATTCAGTAGCTGTTCCATTTGATGTAACTAAACTAGAAGAATATATTCCAGTTTATAAGGAAGTAAATAGTACTCCAGCAACATCATCATCAACAAACCCAACACCAGGAGTTTAATATGTATATAGTTATAAAGAAATTTAGAGATTTAAAAGATAACAATCATATTTATAATGAAAATGATTTTTATCCTTATTGCTTAAAAGAAATAGATGAAGAAAGAGCTTTAGAACTAAAATCTGATACTAATAATTTTAAAGAACCTGTAATTCGTGAATTAACTGAAGATGAAGTTAAAATGTTAAATATTGTTATTCTTGATTTTGAAAAAGAAAATGAAGAAATTGATAATATTGATAAAACTAAACATTCTAATAAGAAAAACAGCAATAATATATAATTATGGAAAAAGATTTAATGCAAGAGATAAGGGACGAACAAAATGTCCCTTATTTTGTTAAAGATGAAACAATTCTAACAATTGTAAAAGAGGCTATATATGATACAAATGCAAAGGTTGGAAAAGAAATTGATTATGTAAATGATTTAACTGCAAGATCTTTCATTAAAAGTTATTATTTATATGCTTCAACTTTTCGCTTAGCTGAATTCAGAGAAATTTATGCAGGAGATTTGTATGACTTACAAATTAAATATAACAAAGACTCCAATTTATCGTGATGGACAATTTGAAATATTTGATATATTGCAAGATAAAACTGTTTATCCTACAGAGTATTTGAAAACTAGAAATAAAAAGATAACTTATTCTGAACTTAGTTTTGGAGATGTTTTGAAATATGAAATGAATTCGAGAGATATTGATATTTCGAAAAAAGTATTAATACCTCAAGATAAAAGTATTACACCATTGTGTGTGCTAAAAGAAAATACTTTATTTTATAAAGTTTATAATGCTTATCATTTTAGAAATGAAGAGGGATTTTTACAAACTCGATTAACATTAACAACTTATAAAAATCCAATCATAAAGGAGGAAAAAAATGACAAAGAAGGAATTAATTGAGACATTACAAAAACTTGATATTCCGTTTAATGAAGCTATTTTGTCGGATGATGATGTTGATTCATTTGAGCATATTAACTTTTGGGATTATGTTTGGACTCCATTGCCAGCGAGTTCAAGTTCTTATTCTTTTACTGTTACTTATCAGATATCGTTTATTTCTGGTAAACCAAGAAGTGAAAAATTGTTAGAATTGATTAAATTATTGCTTGAACAAAATTATCCTGTTCAAGTTTATCACGAATATATTGCTAAGAATCGCCATTGGCATTCTTATTTTTCTTTGGATGTTTTGGAAGATATAATTAATGTTTGACGGGTTCAATGAATTGGAAAACGAATTAAAAGATATCTTAAAAAATGTTGATAATGTAGAAGAAATATTAGAAATTGGTGCAAAAGAATTTGTTGATGATGCATTAAAGTTACCAAAACCAAAATCTAATATTAATAGTTCAAAGCATACTCATTTGGTTGATTCTTTTTCTTATGAAAAATCCAAACACAAAAAGGGACAAATAGAAGTGGGATGGGGAGTTTATTATGGACCATTAGTTGAAAATGGAACTATGTTTATGAAAAAACAATCTCATCTCGAACCATTATTTAATAAAAATAAAGATAAATATTATAATAAAATGATTAAAAAAATATATTGAGGAGGAAAAAAACATGAAGGTAAAAAAGCCTAAAATTATAGAAACAGTTGGAGCGTTTTATTATGCGTTTAACACTCCAGATGAAAATGGAGAATTTGCTTTATCAACATATGAAACAATAGTTAAATCTCCAATTATTAAAAAAGTTAATGTAACCCCAGAAAGTGAAACAACAACAGTTCGTGCTTCTGGAGAAGATTATGATCAAGTTTCACAAACATCATCAATTGGTTTAGAGGTTGAGGTTATAGCTTTTGATCCATCAGATTTAGCAACTGCAAAAGGTGAAAAAGTTAATACTAATGGATTAGTTATGGGAGGTGCTTCAGCATCAAGACCATACTTTGCGTGTGGATATCCAGTTATTAAAAAAGATGGTAACATAGCGCTTAAATGGTATCCAAAATGTAAATTAACAGAAAATAGTGAAGAAGTGTCTACAAGTGATACATCATATAGTGAACAAACATCTACAGTGAATATTACAGCATACTCTTTTGACGGTTCTAATAATAAGTATGTTTATTTAGATTCAGAAATGGCTTCATATCCTGAAGGAATGACTGAAGATAAGTTCTTTGCACAAGTTATTACTTCTGCTGCTGATTTAGATAAAATAATAACACCAGGGACTTAACCTGGTGTCTTTTTTGTTATAGGAGGAAAACATGAATAATATATTAAAATTAAAAAATGGAGACAATATTAAACTTGAATGGAGTTTTTTAGTTCTCGAATATTTAGAAGAATATCCAGGTGGTATGAAAGCTTTGAAAAAAGATATGCGTTCTCATACACATGAAATAAAAATTTCAAATTACTTTTGTTATGCTGTAATTAATGCTAACTATGAAAAAAAAGTAACATATGAAGAAGCTATAAAATTAATAGATTTAAAGGCTTTAAAACAAATTTTAGAATTTATTAAGAAAAATGAAAACGAATTTAACGAATTTAAAAAAAAAGACCAAACTTATTTGAACAAAAAGGCCAAAAAGAAACATTTAAAATAAATAAGCCAAAAATAATTTATAATGGAACAAGATTGGGATTATCTCCTGACGATGTAATGAGACTTGATCCTCAAGTTTATTATGAATTATTAGAACAACACGAAGAAAGAATGAAAGCACTTTATGGCAAGTAATGATTTAAAAAGGGTTGGTCTGGTTTTTAAGGCTGATGGTACAGCCGATTTCGTTAGATCTTTAAAATCAACTAATAATGAATTAAAACAAAATTATGAAAACTTTAAACTTACTCAAGCTCAGTATGATAAAAATACTACGAGTATGGATAAGCTAAAAGATAAATATGAATATTTGGGTAATGCAATTGATTCTCAAACAAAAAAAGTAACAATTTTGGAAGAACAATTAAAAGAATTAGAAAATGCTGAAAATAGAGATGAACAGGCTATTGAAAAAAAGAGAATAGCCTTGACACAAGCTCAAACATCTTTAGAAAGGTATAAGAATCAAAGTGATGAGGTTGCAAATTCCATAAAAGCGGGAACTGCCAATATTGAAGACTTTGCAGATAAATTGAATAGTTCATCAGAAAAAATAACATCAACCGGAAAAAAACTTAGTATAGTTTCTGCAGTTGTTGGTGGTATAGGAGTAGCTGGATTAAAAACTGCAGCTGATTTTGAAGAAGCAATGTCAAGTGTAAAGGCAATTTCGGGTGCTACTGGGGATGATTTCCAAAAACTAAAAGAAAAAGCCGAGTACATGGGAGCAACAACAAAATTTACTGCAACAGAATCAGCTAATGCTATGTATTATATGGCACTTGCTGGATGGAAAACACAAGATATGTTAGATGGTTTGGAAGGAATTATGTATTTAGCTGCAGCATCTGGAGAAGATTTAGCTATGGTATCTGATATTGTAACCGATGGTTTAACTGCTTTAGGTTATGCAGCAGATCAGTCTACTCATTATGCAGATGTATTTGCTAAAACTGTTACAAATAGTAATTCGACTGTTGAAACTCTTGGAGAAGCCATGAAATATGTTGGACCTATTGCTGGAGCATTAAATATAAGTGTTGAAGATACTGCAACTGCTTTAGGATTAATGGCAAATGCTGGTGTAAAAAGTTCTCAAGCTGGAACATCTTTAAGAGGTATTTTACAGCGTTTAGCAACTAATACTTCTGGAGCAAGAGATGAAATGGAAAGTTTAGGAGTAAAAATATTCGATCAAAACGGCAAAATGAGAGACTTTGGCGATATTATGAATGATGCAAGAATAAAGTTGAGTAAATTAACAGATCAACAGAAAACATCGTTAGCAAAAACAGTTGCTGGTACAACAGCAATGTCTGGTTTTTTAGCAATAGTTAATTCAAGCGATGCAGATTTTGAAAAGTTGACAAATGCTATTAATGATTGCGATGGTGCTGCAAAAAAAATGTCTGAAATAATGATTGATAATGCCAAAGGACAATTAACAATTATAAAATCTCAATTAGAAGGGATTGCTATTCAATTATCACAATATGTTTTTCCTTTTATAAAATCAATACTTAGTCTAATTCAGACTTTACTTACTAAATTAAGTGAATTGTCTCCCACACAACAAAAGATACTGTTAATAGTAACTGGATTGATTATTGCTTTGGGCCCATTATTAATAGTCATAGGTAAAATTGGAACTGGTATTTCATCTTTAATAAGTGCATTTAAATTTTTAGGTCCATTATTAAGTGGTGCTAAAACAGCTGTTGCTGGATTTGCCGCGGGATTTAACCCAGTTATTTTAATTATAGCAGCTGTTGCTGCGGCTGTTGTTGGAATTGGGTATTTAATTTATAAAAATTGGGATGACATTTGTTCTTGGACAAGAAATTTAGCAGATAATATATCTGCTATTTGGAATAATATTACTGAATTTTTTAAAAATTTGTTTTCTACTGACTGGACAGAAACATTTGGTTTAATTGGAAATTTGCTAAATGGTGTCTATGCAAATATTGAAAATTTTATAAATGCTTTTAAGGAAATATTTAAAGGAATTATTACTTTTATTAAAGGAGTATTTACTGGCGATTGGAAAATGGCTTGGGAAGGCGTTAAATCAATTTTTAAAGGGGTTTTTGACTTATTATATTCAATAGCTGTTTCACCTTTGAATATGATTATTTCCGCTATTAATTTAATGATATCTGGTTTAAATAAGGTTATTGAAGGTATAAATAAAATTAAAATTCCAGATTGGGACTGGCTTGGTAGTTTAGCAGGTAAAGGATTTAATATACCGACTATAAAATCAATTGCTTATTTAGCTTCTGGTGGTGAGTTGTTAAGAGGTACAGCAATCGTTGGAGAAGCAGGACCAGAAATATTAACAAATAATGGAGGAAATCCGAAGGTTGTTCCATTAAACAAAAATAGCAATGATTTTAATATTTTAGATTATGAAAAATTGTTTAAATTATTTTTAAAAGCATTAAATAGTTGTAAATTAAAATTGGATAGAGATGGTTTTATTAGATTCATTGATGATAGATTGAATGAGGTGATTTAAAATGTTTAAATTTAATAATATTTCTTCAGATGAAATGAAAGTAATATGTGAAGAAGAAGATAATTTAATACCAAAAGCTGCGTTAAGCTATGAAGAAAATTCTAATGGTAGTTTTTATGTAAGAAGCTATGCAAATATAGAAAGTAGTTTAAAACTTTATGTTATGGATTCTTCTAAATTGTCAAGTATTTATAAATGGCTAGATGGTGAAGGAACTTTAGAGTATAAAGATAAAGTTAGTACTGCGTATTTTTTTAATGAAATTAAACCTCAAAGATCTGCAACAATAAAAACTATTGATGTTAGTTTTAAAAGAAGCCCATTTTGGTATAAGAAGGCTGATAGTTATATAGAGTGTAGCAATACAATTACTAATGAAGGTAATGTTTTTTCACAACCATTAATCAAAATAATAAAAGGTGATTCTGATACAGTTGATTTAACTATTAATAACGTACGATTTAAGTATAGTTTTCCAACTGATGAGTCATATGTAATTGTTGATTGTTTAGATTGTAATGCCTATTATGATGGATATTTTAGAAATGAAAACTTAGAAATAGGATTTGAATTTCCAAAACTTGATCCTGGGGAAAATCAAATTGTAATAAATAGTGGTGATTGTCAAATTCAAGTTCTGAAAAAGGACAGGTGGATTTAATGATAAAAATATATGATGGTGATGTAAAATCGTTTATTAATAATGGAAAGATTGCAATAAGACCAGTAGAAATAAAAGAATATAAGAAAAAATCCTTAAATGGTTGGTACATAGAGGTTGAGGTATCAATAAAATATGCAAAATATATTGTAAAAGATGATTTGTGTGTTATTAAGTCAAAGTCAAAACTTAATCCTCAAGCATTTAGAATTGGAGATCCAACTAAAAATAGTAAAACAATTCGATTTACAGCATATCATGTTATGTTTGATTCGCAAAATTATATGTTAGATGATGTGCGACCAATCAATAAAAATGCTCTTAATGCTTTAGAATACATAAATAATAGGACTAATAAGAAAAGTCCTTTTTCTTATTCTTCTAACATTACTAAATTAGCAACTGCCTATTTTCAATTGAAGTCTCTTTATGAAGCTTGGGTAATAATTGAAGAGAGATGGGGTGGATGTTTTGATGCTGATAATTGGAACATAATTCTGTCAGATAATTTAGGAAAAAATGTTGGGGAAATGCTAGTTTATCAAAAGAATTTAGAAGATTTATCGATTGTTGAAGATTGGAGTGATGTAGTTACTGAATTGTATCCTGTTGGACCAGATGGGTTAAAATTACCTGAAAAATGTATTGAATCAGATATAAAGTATAAGATTCCATATTCAAAAACTGTAGAATTTACTTCGGATTTAGATAATTATGATGAGGATGGAAATGAAATTGAAATTCCTCAAGAAGATTTGATATCGGAATTGAGAGAAAAAGCAACAGAATATTTAAATAATAACAAATATCCTAAAGTTTCATATGAAATAACTACAAATATTTCTGAAAACTATGATATTAATGATAAGATTATGGTAAAGCATCCTCTTGTTAATTTACAGACGGAGGTTCAAGAATATGTTTATGATCATAAATTAAAAAAAACTGAAAGTCTTGTTTTTGGAAACTATAAAAAGGATATCATTCAAAAAATATCTTCATTTAAAGAAAGTGTTAGTCAAATAAATGACCAGTTATTAAAAAATAATGATACTTTAAAAAAACAAAAAGATATTATTAATACTTTAAATAAATTGGGCCATGTCTATATAGATGATAATGAAATCTTAATTTTGGATGCACTTCCTAAAGAAGAGGCAAAGTATGTCTTGCGTCTTGGCTTGGGAGGTATTGCATTTTCTGATAATGGTTATGAAGGTGATTTTAAAACTGCTTGGACAATAGATGGTAATTTTAATGCAGATTTTATCAATTCGGGAAAAATAAATACAAATTTAATAGAAGGATATACAGAGTTAATAATGAAGGTTGATACAATGACCGATTTAACTAGAAATATCACTGCAACAGGATATTTAGAACTAACTAATGCCTTTGAAGGTGATTTACTTAATTTTTCAATAAGTGGACAAATGAGTTTACTTTATCCTGCAGATGACTTATATCCTGCAAATGATTTGTATCTGCTTGATAGTTATTTGATTATTCAAAATTCAAGTAATGAGCAAAGTATGATACACTTGCCGATCAATTATTTAAATTATTTAGATACAAATGTCTTTGATGAGTTCATTGTTTGTGAAGGTAAGACCAAAATAATTAGGCGTGTGGGAATTGATGCTGATGGAACAAAATTTGCACTGGAAAATGAAATAATCGAAGAATACGAGGATTTGATAATTTCTCTAAGTGAAGGGTACAACAAAATTTGGTTACAATCATTTTACGATGCAAACTTAACATATTCTTGTAAATATGTTATTAAAAGTGATTATACGGATACATTTGCTACAAAAGTAGAAATGCATAACAGTATTACACAAAGTGAAGATAGAATAAATTTAGAAGTATCAAAAAAGGTTGATGAAAATGAAGTAATAGCAGCAATTAATTTATCTAGTGAAGAGGCAGCAATTAAAGCTAATAAAATTAAATTTGAAGGCTTAGTAACAGCAAATAAAAATTTTAAAATACTTGCTGATGGTTCTATTGAAGCAAAAAATGCATCGTTAAGTGGTAATGTGTATCTTCCAGCTGGTGGAAAAGTTGTTGGTGGAGATGGCATGATGTCAGTAATGATAGTAAATGGTAATCTTTGGGGGCAACAATTTGCTGGAGCATCAGGATTTGTACCACTCGGCTTTGAAACTTATGTAGATCAAAATAGTAATTTTAAAACAGTGGCGAATGCAATGGTTTTAGAATTTATGATACCTAATAATTTCAAACCCAAAAAAGCCTTTATTTATTTAAGACATATACCGACTCAAAACTCCTATGACTCAAGTGGAAATAAAGTTACTGGATATAGTAAAAATATAAAAGCTTATATAAATAATGGTAATTTTTATAGAGATATTGATTGGACTATGCAAAAATTCACTATTTCTGGATCTTATTCAGAAATTTCAAATTGTTTTGGCAGTAGCGGCTTTACTGGGGCATCATCAGGCATAAAAGAAGCGACTTCAATTGATATAACTAATTTAATACAAAATACAGGAACTTATTCAATAAAATTACAAAGTTCCTACAATTCAGATGATAGTTATGCCGATACAGGATGTGTGTTGGCACAATTATACATATATGGTTATACGAGTGAAAATATCTCATAGAAGGAGGATAAAAAATATGAGAAAAAAACTAAAAAATGTTTGTTCAAAAGTATTGACAAGCATTCATAAGAATGCGATAATCTTACAAACAAACAAACAAACAAACAAACAAACAAACAAACAAACAAACAAACAAACAAAGGTACTTTATACCTTGCGAAGGGAGGTGCGGTTATTTAGTTTTAATCGCATCTCTAAACAGAAAGGGGGCAATGGCTTAATTCATTGCTCTTTTTCTGTTCGAGGTGCATTATGCTAAAAACTTTTTCAAATAAAGGCGAAGCTGGTGCAATACCTTTGAATGCAGAAAATATAAATTTCAACTTTACCGATTTAGACAATAGAAGCATAAGTGAGAGTGGCAGTAATGAAACAGGAAGATGGATTAAATTCAACGATGGCACTATGATTACATATCAAAATGTAACTATTACTTTAGCTGTTACAGAAAACTGGGGCAATAGTGGAGTATATGTTGGAAATTATGCAACCCCGATTAGTTTTCCTCAAGTTTTTCAAGAGCCACCAGAAGTACTAATTGATTTAAAGTTTAAACAAGGTGCTGGTTGGCGAGTCGACTGGGATTTTCCTGTCATAACCACTTCCAGTATTCAGAATATCGGAATGGGTAGAATAGGCAGACATGATTCAGCCAAATTCGTAGTTTCAATATTTGCAATAGGTAAGTGGAAATAAGAGTAATGAAAAGCCGATTATATGGCTTTAAAAATATTTAAAAATAAAGGAGAACCTGGAGCAATTCCTGCTAATGCAGATAACTTAAATTATAATTTCCAAGCAGTTTTAAATATGGTATGTCCTGTTGGAAAAGTCGAAATCTTCTACGATAATGACGACCATAGTAATTATTTAGGCTTCACATGGGAAAGAACTGCGATAGGAAAAGCAATTGTTGGTATCGATATTTCTGATACTGATTTTAATACCATTGGTAAAACTGGTGGGGAAAAGGCACATCAATTAACAATAAACGAAATGCCTAGTCATAATCATCCAGGAGGAAATAAATATACGAATGAAACTGGGTATTATGCAAGATTATATTTTGGGAACGATGGTTCTGCACTTGGTGGGGAAGGAAAAACAGGTGGGGATCAACCTCATAATAACTTACAACCATTTCAGGTTTTCGCAATTTGGAAAAGAACAGCATAAACAACTAAATAACCATTTTAAATGGAAAAAATTAATTTTAAAAATAAAGGAGAACCTGGAGCAATTCCTGCTAATGCAGATAGCTTAAATTTAATGCAAAATAATGTAGAAAATAGTTTTAAGTCCAATAAAACAATTAGTGACAAAGATACTTATAGTTGTAATTATGTTAATAGCATTATCGAAAGTGGAAGCAATGATAATGGCAATTGGATTAAATTTGAAGATGGCACTATGATATGCACTAGAACAATAGCGGCAACAATTGATTGCACGAACTCATGGGGAAACTTATATTACGGGCAAAATAATGATAAATTTAATTTTGCACAAAGTTTTGTAAAACCACCAATAGTGAATTTGCAATATAGCATGACTGGAGCTATGAGTTTTATTCCAATTGTTTATTCAGGAATAGTAATAGATAAAGATAGTTTCAAAAGCATTGAGATAGCCAGGCCAAATTCGGCTACCAATGTAAATGTTAAAGTTTATATTATAGCAATAGGTAAATGGAAATAGTAAAGAAAGGATAAAAAATGGAAAATATAACATTAGGGCAAGTAGCTACAGCACTTGCTTTTTTAGTTGGATTTATAAGTTCAATTAAATATATTTTTAGCATGCTTAGCAAACGAATAGATAAGACATTAAATCCGTTAGTAAAAAGAATTGATGATTTGGAGCTACAATCAATTAAAACGGATTTGACAAATTTTATCTCAGATGTAGAACACAATGTTCCAAAAAGTCAAATTCAAAGACTTAATGCACATGAATTATATGATAAATACACTAAATTGGGTGGCAATTCTTATATTCATGAGCACTGGGAACAATTGTTGAAAAAAGAAAAAATATAGGAAGGAGGTGAAAAAATGGAAATAACAAATATTATAACAATAGTAACTATATTCGCATCATGGATTTTAGGCATTGCAGCAAAAAAATGCAAATGGATTAATAACAACTTAATACCAATTCAAAATATTTTAATTGGATTAATTGTTGCAATAATCGAATGGGCTATAACCAAAGATTTTAAAGTTGCAATTGCTTTAAGTGGTATTCTCGCTGGAGGAACCTATGACATCTTTCATAATATAGAAAAAATGAGAAAAGGAGAATAGAAATATGGAAATTAAAAAATGTTTATTAGTTAATAATTCATGTTATAATAAAGCATCAAAAATGGTGCCTAAAGGAATTGTGGTACATTCAACTGGGGCTAACAATCCATATCTAAAAAGATATGTTCAACCCGATGATGGTATTCTAGGAAAAAATAAATATAACAATGACTGGAATAGAAGTGGAGTTAATGCTTGCGTTAATGCTTTCGTTGGTAAAGATAAAAATGGAGTAGTTAGATGTTACCAAACTTTGCCATTTGATTACATGCCTTGGGGTTGTGCAAGTGGTAAAAAAGGAAGTTACAACTACACACATATACAATTTGAAATATGCGAAGATACACTGAAAGATGAAAAATATTTCAATGAAGCTTTTGAAGTTGCTATAGAATTTTGTGCTTACTTATGTGAAAAGTTTAACATATCAATAGATAATATAGTTAGTCATCACGAAGCTCATTTGAAAGGCTATGCATCAAACCACACAGACTGTGATCACTGGTTAAAGAAATTCAACAAAAATATGGATTGGTTTAGAAATGAAGTAAAAGCGAAATTAGAAAAAAATGTTAAACCAGAACCTACTAAACCTAGTACAACAGATAACTTTTTAGGAACTAGAGGTTATTTGAAATACGGAGATAAAGGAAACAATATCAATAAAATATGTCTATTCTTTGCCAACAATTTCTATGGTTATTTTGGAAATACAAAAGAAAGTGCAAGAATTAAACTTGTTGGTAAGAATAATGATGGCGATTTTTTTGGCAATTATCTTAAATCTTGGGTAATTGAGTTTCAAAAAAGAACAGGGTTGGAAACAGATGGTTGCATTGGCCCACTTACTTTAAAAACATTGACCAAATATGGATTTAAATATTAAAAAAACTCAGTCAATTTCGACTGGGTCTTTTTTTTTGCCTTATTTTTTTGAAAAAGGATTTTTATCACTTTTAATAATGTCTATACTTTTGAGTAAAAATTTTCTTGTAGATTTAAAACCGTTTGCTTTAATTAAATTAATTAGTTCAATTTTTTCTTCCGGATTTAAATCAATACTTAGCTGTACTTTATGATTTTTTCTATATTTTTTATCATACTACCTAGGTAGTGTCAAGTGAAATAATAAAAAACATGTTAAAAGCATTCACTTTTTTTGCAGTTTTTTTGTCAAAAAATGAAATGGCGGTAAAAAATGGCGGTAAAAAAGAAAAAAAGCCCTTATAATAAGGATGTTTGGAGTTAATTTTGGTCCCGTACGGAGAACCTGGTGGACATAATTTTTTAAATCCAAATTTAATTAAAGCTTTAGTAAATAAATTAAAAGGTACAATCGTAGAATGTTGTACAGCTTATGCTGGAAAAAGAATGAATCCAAGTGATCACTGGCAAGTTATCAAAGACCATGGGTTTTATGACATAGCTCCATGCGATATTATGGATGAGGATGGTGAAATTAGAATTCATATAAATGGTGGAAAACACTTAAAGGGCATAAACTATCTTGGTAGTCATATTAAAAATTATGATTCAATGCTAATGTTATCTCATTTTAAAGGCCATCTAATGGCTGGCTTCGGCGGAGCTCTAAAGAATATGTCAATCGGAGTTGCTTCCAGAAATGGTAAAGCATGGATTCATTCCACAGGAAAAACAACAGTGCCTGAAGAATGCTGTAAATTAGAAACTAAACAAGATGATTTTCTAGAAAGTATGGCTGAAGCAGATAAATCTGTCGTGGACTTCTTCAATCCTGAAAATATTGTTTATATAAACGTTGCCAATAATATTTCTATAGATTGTGATTGCGATAATAATCCAAAAGATCCAGAAATTGCAGATATAGGAATATTTGCATCGCTTGACCCAGTTGCTTTAGATAAATGTTGTTATGATACTATTATGAATTTAACTGAAAATGGTGCAAACGCTTTAAGGATGCGAATGCTTGATAAAAATGCAATTCATATTGTGGAAGAAGCAGGAAGACTAGGTTTAGGTACAACTCTATATGAACTAGTAAGTATTGATTGAGGTTATTATGAAATTAGAAGAAATAGTAAAAATATTAACAGAACAAAATAAAACTGTATCCGTGATGGAATCTTGTACCGGCGGAGCTCTTGCTAATGCCATTACAAATATCCCGGAAGCTAGTGAAATTCTAAAATTTAGTGCAGTAACTTACTCAAATGAATTTAAAATAAAAATGGGTGTACCCAAAGATATAATTGATACATATTCAGTTTATAGCATAGAAACTGCCATAGAAATGAGTAAAAAAATATCTGAATTTACCAATTCTAATTATGGAATAGGTATAACAGGTAAACTAAATAGAGTAGATCCTCATAACTTATCTGGTGATGATAACACAGTTTACTTTAGCATATATAATAAAGATAAAAATACAAATTATACCAATTCATTAAAAGTAACAAAAGAAACTAGAAAAGAAAATAAAGAAGAAGTAATAGAAAAAATAATTGATAAATTTTATAAAATAATAAAAAAAGAAGACTAAAGCAAGTCCCCTTGATAAATATTTCTCTTAACCATTTCTTTATCTATATCATTTAAAACTACAAACTTCTTTATAAGCCAATCCGGAGCAATCAACTCATCTAAAGTTGGGTCTCCAGTTATTCTCATTATAACAATATCTTGATTTAAAAGTCTTAATTGATCACAAACAATATCGATATATTCCTCTTTAGTTAGAATATGAAATTTATCTTTTTCATAAATACTAGCTAAAGGGGTATTTTTTGCTACATAAAGCATATGAATTTTAATTCCATCAATCCCACAATCATTAACAAACTTTATTGTATTTAACATATCTTCTTTAACTTCATAAGGAAGACCATTTATAATGTGTGCAACAACAAATATGTTTCTTTCATGTAATTTTTTTACAGCATCTTTAAATACCTCACTATTATGACCACGATTAATAAAATTTAATGTATTATTATTGCTACTTTGTAAACCTAACTCGACAATTAAAAAAGTTTTTTTATTTAGTTCATCTAAATAATCTAACCATTCTTCTGTTAAACAATCAGGTCTAGTAGCTATATCTATTCCCACAACTTTAGGTAATAATAACAACTTATCAACATAACATTCAACCAAGTTTTTATCATTATATGTATTCGTGCCAGATTGAAAATAAGGGATATATAAACTATCTGGCCATTTTTGTTCCATGATTTTTTTACCATTTTCAAATTGTTCTAAAATATCCAAGTTTCCATCGCTTATACTTGCAGTAGACTTATTAGAACAATAAATGCATCCACCATTAACTTGATTAGGACATGTACTATTAATATCTATGGGTACTTTAAATACTTTTTGGCCAAATTTCTTTTTAAAAAAATAATTTAAAGTATAATATCTTTTATTATCTAATGTATTTTTAAACATAATACCACCTGTCAATATTTTAACATGTAAAAATATAAAATTAAAGTTGTTATTTTT
>ERZ773181.975-NODE-975-length-26791-cov-5.929084_pt1 | contig 26791 bp, 22 predicted proteins | sample MGYA00581001_ERZ773181 | MGnify/ENA primary metagenome ERZ773181 (study PRJEB29015, sample SAMEA2737780) | human gut metagenome | biome: human gut; feature: human-associated habitat; material: faeces | place: China | collected 2012 ...
CCGAGAGCGCCGCCCCCAGCAGCACGACCATGACGGCGCGCGGCAGGCGCAGCTGCAGCAGGATGTCAGCCGCCAGCGCATTTGTGCGGCGGCCCAGCAGGGCCGCCGCGATGTCCGCCGGGGAGAGCGCAACGCTGCCCCAGAACAGGTTGAGCGCAAACAGCGCCAGCAGGGCCGCCGCCATGGCGAGGTATGCAATTGTCATGCGTTTGGAGGTGTGCATGCGTGGTTCCCTTTGCGGCGGGCGGCAATGGTGCGGGCGGATAGGAAATCCGCCCCTACGGATGCGCCACGGTTTTGTGCGCCCGTTTTTGCCGCCGCGTTAAATTTTCAGTGCAGCTTCGTCAAAAATGTCAATTCACTGTCGTCCGGGTCATCCTCGGTGAACACCCTGTTCATATCCAGGATCAGCTCCGGCAGCTCCATGCTCTGCTGGAAAAGGCTCTGCGACGTACACCAGACGCTGCCGCTTTGCACGGCCTTGAAGTCCGCCAGCATCGGACATTTGGCGAGCAGCTCATCCATTGTGCGCAGCTCGCCTTCAATCGTGCTGTTGTAGAGCAGCACATCGGCGTCACGCGCCCCGGCGTAGAAATCCTCGAGCGAGATATTGACAGTCGCCAGATTGTTGCCGCTGTCGGTCAGGTCGGCAAAAACGTAGCTGCCGCCCGCCAGCCCGATCATCTTGGCGACGTAATCGCCGCCCTTGCGCACCGTGGCGAGATTGTTTGAGGTGATGGAGAAGAACGCCGCAGTCTTGCCGGTGGGTTCCTCGTCCAGCAGCGGTGCAATGCGCTGCACAGCGTCGTCAAAAACGCGCTCGGCCTCCTCGGTTCTGCCCAGCAGGATGCCGTACAGCTTGACCCATTCCATCCGGGCCAGCGGGTCACTCTCGTAGCTCGAGCGCTCGACGAGGACCGGCACGCCGAATTTTTCGAGCTGCTCTTTCACCTCGGGCGTGTGGTAGATCATTGTGTTCTCGATGGCAAGGCCGCAGTCGGCGGACAGGATCGTCTCGTAATCGGGTGCGCTGTATTTGCCCGCGTAGGCGATCTTGCCCTGCTCCATGGCGGTGCGGGCCGCGTCGAGGTACCAGTTTTCGGCCTGCGTGCCGGACAGCGCCACAGCCCCCAGCCCGTCAATGCTGATGATGGGGTCCATCGCGGACGACGACACAAGGTAGATATTTTGGATAGGCTGCTGCAAAACGGTGATGTCTGCGTCCAGATTGGCGGGCGCAGCGGCCCCCTCCGGCACGACGAGATAGCGGCTGCCGTCAATCGTGATGAGGTCATAGCCGCCCGCGCACACATCCACCGTGAACTGCTTCGCATATTCCAGCGGATAGCGGTTTTCTATCGTCAATGCGTCCGTTTGCGCGGGAGCCTGGGATGCAGCCGCGCACCCTGCCAGCAGCAGGGCGGGCAGGGCAAAAGCTGCCGCGCGCCTCATTCGGCGGCGGCCAGCGTCGCGCTGTCAAAGGTCAGGGTATAGTCGATCTCGTGCGGGGTGCTCATGGCGACGGTGTCCGCCGTGACGGCCAGCGCGGTATCCAGCGCGGCAACGGGGATCTCAAACGTCGAGTTGCCGTCGGTGTTGACGGGCAGGTACTTTTCGCCGTCAACGAGCATATAGTCATAGTTCGGGCTGCTCCAGACGATGGTCGCGGTCATAATGCCGTCGGCCACGGTCAGCGCGGCGGGGCTTTCGACGGTGGCGCGTCCGCTGCCGCCCTCCAGCGTCACAGCGCAGGTGTAGCTGCCGTCTGCGGGGATCTCGACGGCTGCCGCAGCCGCATCCTCTGCCGCAGGCTCGGCATCGGAGATGCTGACCGTATGGTCATACCAGGTGCCCTTGGTGCCGAGGATAGCCAGCTGGAAATCAGCATCGACAGCCGCAACGGGGATGTCAAAGCCGTATACTTCGTCGCTGGTGCCGTCGGAGTAGGTCACCGTGTCAACGGTAGGCTGCAGCCAGTCGCTCTCGTGGGCGGGGGCGTCGGCGGCCATGCCCGGATACAGGTTGACGATCTTCTGGGACTGCAGACTGACGTGGAAGGTCATCGTGCCGTTTTCCACCGTCAGCGTACCCATGCCGTCCACGGCTTCGTTGGCGTGGAACATACTGCTGTCGGTGTTGAACTTAGCGGTGTATACGCCGTCCGGCAGCGCGGCAGCGGGGGCCTGGGCTTTCGTGACGGCAGGGGCCGGGGCCGCGGTGGCGGCAGGGGCGGTTTCTTCCGTGGAGACCGCCTCGGACGTGCTCTCGGCGGTGGACGCTGCGGACGCACCGCAGCCCGCCAGCAGCAGGGCAGCGAGAGTCAGGGATGCGAGTTGGAGCTTTTTCATGCTTTCCTTACCTCATTCTATACATATTTTATCAAGCAATAGCGGGAGGCAGCGCGGGCGGATATGGAATCCGCCCCTACGGCGTGGCAGGGCATCACATCGGACGCAGGCCGGGCTTTCCCAAAAACCAAAAAACTGCCCGGAGCTTACCCTCCGGGCAGAATGGGTCTTTCTCAGCCGTTCAGGGAATCGATGGCGGCCCCGGCGTGGTCAACGTAGAGCTGCTGGATGTCGCCGATCTCGCCCAGACCTGCGATCTGGGTGTCGACGCTCTCAAAGCAGTCGGCGGCGTTGAACTGGCTCAGCCAGGAATCGTCCTCGGCACCGGCCATGTCGTTGTTGGCGTGGTCACCGGCGACGACCATCAACGGGCGCAGGATGACCTTGGTGTAACCGGCCTCCTTGACCTTCTCGATAACGGCATCGCAGGCGGTGTCCTCGGGCTCACCCTCGACGGTGCCGATAAAGACGTTGTCATAGCCCAGCGTCTGCATCGCGGTCTGCATCTGGCTGTAGCTGACCTTGGCGGTGTGGGACGTGCCGTGGCCCATAAAGACAAAGGCGGTGCCGTCCGCAGCGGCGGCAGCGGCGTCGTCATATCCGGCGGTCTTGACGGCCTCGGCGGTGATGGCGGCGGCTACGGCCTCCTTGTCGGCGTTGATGACGGTGGCATCTTCGCCGACCTCGCCCAGCAGGGGTTCGGCAATGGCAACGCTGTCGAACTTGTCCCTGTACTGCTCAACCGCCTCACACATCTCGTCGTACTCGGCGCCGTGCATCAGGTGCGTAGGCTGGACAACCAGATTTTTGACGCCGTTGGCAACGGCACGGTCAAGCGCCTGGTCCATGTTGTCGATCTTCTCGCCGTCGCGGGCCTGAACGTGGTTGATGATGATCTGCGCGGTGAAGGCGCGGCGGACGCTCCAATCCGGGTAGGCGGCCTGCAGGGCGTCCTCGATGCCCTTGATGTCAGCGGCGCGGCTGCCGTTGAAGGAGGTGCCGAAGCTGACGACCAGCAGCTCATTCTCGCCGATGTCGTCGGCATTGCGCGGGTCGTCCTTGCCGGCGTCGCCGGTGTCGCGGCCAAAGTAGTCGGGGTCTGCGTTCTCACCCTCGACCAGCTCCTTCTGGGTGTCGGTCAGGGCATCCCAGGCAGCCTTGGCGGCCTCGCACTGGGCATCGGTGTCGGCGCTGCGCTCCTGCACGTAGATGGCGTCGATCAAATCGGCGCAGTTCTTAGCGGCCACTTCGTCTGCATCTCCCTCGTCTGCAGTCTTTTCTGCATCTTCTGCGGTGCTTTCTGCGGCGCTTTCGCCGGCGACGGTGCTCGCGGCAGCGCTGTCAGTGCTCGCGGCGGTGCTGCCGCAGCCGACCAGCAGGGCGGCGGACAGTGCTGCGGCCATGGCGACGGCGGCAGCTTTCTTGTAGGTGATCCTTTTCATGTGTTCTTGCTTCCTTTCCTTGTTTAAAGCTGGGAGACAGTACGGGAGAGAACAGCAGGGCACACGGAAATTGACCCCGTAAAAAACGAGGTCTTTTGCGTGCAGAATGGCAACACAAAAGACCCCGTATTTTAAGCAGGTGCTTTGCGGTACAACCAATTCCTCGTGATCTGGGGCGGTGCGCCCCCGTACCCGGCAGCAGGCAGGTTTCCTGGCTGAAAGCTCAACGCCTGCCGCCGCCTTCCCGGGTCAAAACCCAGTGACCGGTGCAAATGCACCCTGGCGGCAGGCTCCCTTATCACAGTGACGAGATCGTGCGGGATTTGCACCCGCTTCCCTTTTACCCTTTCCCATGCGCCGAACGGCGGCATAAAAAGGCACCTGCTGTCGTATTCAGTTTTACGGTGTAAAGTATAACACAATGCGGTGAGAAACGCAAGAGTGCGTCGGTTTCAATTTTGCCTTTATACGCTTTATACGATTGTGAACTGGCACGCCCGCATGGCGTCCAGCGCCGTTTGGTGGGACTGGGGCGTGACCCCGGCGCAGCAGTCGGACAGGATTTCGATTTCCGTCTCCGGGAAGGCCGCGCGCAGCACCATGGCGTTGCTGATGACGCAGATGTCGGTGCAGTAGCCGTAGATGACGATCTTTTCAATGTCGTCCACGGCCTTGTTGTGGGCCATCAGCTCGTCAAGGATCTCGCTCGGCAGCATATAGCTGCCGAAGGAGGGCTTGTTGACGATGTGGCAGACCTCGGGCTCGGTACCGTCCAGCGCGTTCTCCAGCTCGGGCGCAAAGTTCCAGCCGTCCTCGCCCTCGATGCAGTGCTCCACAGGCAGGTGGCGTCCCTCCCGCGTGGCAAGGTAGTTGTCGGGGTGGGTGTCCCGCGTCAGGAACAGCCAGTGCCCGGCCCGGGCATGGGCCTTAACGGTCTCGGCCAGGTGGGCCACGTTGGCCTGTGCCTGGGGGTTCGCCAGCGCACCCGTGATAAAGTCCTTTTGTACGTCCACAACAATATCCAGAATCATAGCGACAGCTCCTGCTTTTATAGTTTGCTATAGTTTGCTACCAGTATACCGCAGACGGTGCGCGGTGTAAAGTGCGCGTTCCTCTGGCCGCAGGGGTGCGGATGTGGTATAATGGAAGAAAAAGTTCAGGAGGCCCTTCATGACTCCGCGTGAAGCGTTAAAACGATATTTCGGCTACGACTCCTTCCGCCCCGGGCAGGAGGAGATCGTCAGCGCCCTTCTGGCCGGGCGGGACGCGCTGGCCATCATGCCCACCGGCGCGGGCAAGTCGCTCTGCTATCAGGTCCCTGCCCTGCTGCTGCCGGGGCTGACGCTCGTTATCTCGCCGCTGATCTCGCTGATGCAGGACCAGGTCAAGGGGCTGAACGCAGCGGGCATCCATGCGGCGTTTATCAACTCGTCGCTGACCGAGACACAGATCGCCCGCGCGCTGGACCTGGCCGCCGAGGGCAGCTACAAGCTCGTCTACGTCGCGCCCGAGCGCCTGGAAAGCCCGGTGTTCCGCAGCTTTGCCGCGGGGGCAGACATCTCGATGGTCACGGTGGATGAGGCGCACTGCATCAGCCAGTGGGGACAGGATTTCCGCCCGAGCTACTTAAAGATCCTCGATTTCATCGACAGTCTGCCCCGCCGCCCCATCGTGTCGGCGTTCACGGCCACGGCCACGCGGGAGGTCAAGGACGACATTGTCTGCACGCTGCGGCTCCACGACCCGAAGGTGCTTGTGACCGGCTTTGACCGGCCCAACCTCTACTTTCAGGTCGAGCGCACCCGCCGCAAGGATGATTTTGTCATCCAATATCTGCGCGACCACCCCGGCGAGAGCGGCATCATCTACTGCGCCACCCGCAAGAATGTGGACAAGCTGCAGGAGCTCCTGACCGAATACGGCTTTGCGGCCACAAAGTACCACGCGGGCCTGTCCGCCGAAGCACGCCGCAAAAATCAGAACGACTTCATCTACGACACCGCGCCGGTCATTGTGGCGACGAACGCCTTTGGCATGGGCATTGATAAGTCCAACGTGCGTTTCGTGCTGCACTACAACATGCCCCAGAGCATGGAGAATTATTACCAGGAGGCGGGCCGTGCCGGGCGTGACGGGCTGCCGTCGCAGTGCGTGCTGCTTTTTTCGGCGCAGGATGTCATCATCAACAAATTCCTGCTGGACAAAAAGGATTTTGCCGAGATGGACGACGAGGAGGCCGACCTTTTGCGCCAGCGCGACCTGCAGCGCCTGCAGACGATGGAGCGCTACTGCCAGACGACAGAGTGCCTGCGCAACTACATTCTGGCCTATTTTGGCGAGCATCCCACCGCGCCGTGCGGCAACTGCGGCAGCTGCAACAACGATTTTGACGAGGTCGATATGACCGACGCCGCCAAGTGGATGATCAACTGCGTGGCCGAGCTGCGCGGGCGGTACGGCAAAGCGATTTTGTTCGGCACTTTACAAGGCGCGAACCGTGCGCGTCTGCGGGAGCTGGGAGCCGAGCGCTTCAAGAGCTACGGCCGGATGAAGGACACCCCGCGCGAAACGCTGGAACGCCTGCTGGCCCAGCTGCTGGAGGATGGATATTTGGTGCAGAGCGACGACCAGTACGCCGTGCTGCACATCGGGGATATTGCCCCGCTGAAGGCCGGCGGGCAGGTGCTGGTCAAGCTGCCGCCGCAGCGTGAGCCGGAGCAGGCCCGCGCACCGAAGCCGAAGCGCCGCAGCCCGATGGACGCGCTGACGAGCGCCGGACTGGAGCTGTTCAACCAGCTGCGCCAGCTGCGGTTCGACACCGCCCAGCGCGAGGGACTGCCGCCCTACGTCGTGTTCGGTGACAAGTCGCTGGTGGATATGTGCCTGCGCGCGCCGCGCCGCGCGGAGGATATGCTGGGCATCTACGGCATGGGTGAGCGCAAGTATGAAAAGTACGGTGCCGCGTTCTTTGCGGTCATTGACGCCTACCGCGCCGACCACCCCGACGCCGTTTTGAGCCTGGACCCGCCCGCACCGGAGCCGGAAAAGCCGCTGCCGTCCGAGAAGAAGAAAAAGCCGCCGAAGGCCGAGCGCCCCGCGTTTTACCTGACGGCGGAGGACGCGCGCAGCTTCAACTATCAGGACAGCTATACCGGCGCGGAGCTGAAGGCCGCGCTGATCGAGGCCGCCGGTGACCCGGATGTGAAGGCACCGACCATCAAGGAGATCGACGAGTGGCTGCTGGCGCAGCGGCTCATCGGCATGGAGCGTCTGCCGACGAAGGGCTTTTACTACGTGCCGACCCCTGCCGGTGTGGACGCCGGTCTGCGCAGCGAGGACAAGGTCAGCGCCCGCGGCACGCCGTATTCAGTGCTGCTGTTTACGCCGGAGGCGCAGCGGATGGTGGTGGAGCATTTTATAAAACCGGACTAACCGCAAACCGGCAGGTCCCTGCTTTCGCACACGGCCACGGCGGCATGTGGGCATGCCGCCCTACGTTCCACTTTCCCCGTTATACGTAGGGCGGGGTGCCCACACCCCGCCGCCAGTTCGCGGCATCTGCCGCTAATGAGTTTACGCGCTCTTTTCGTCAACCTGCCCGTTCTTTCGTCAATTCTTTGTCATATTCGTCGATTGCGGATTTTTTGACACGATGTTAAAATGTTAGCAGAGACCGTATACCAATTTATAAGGAGTACCCCATGGACAACGTGAAAATTCTCGAGGTCAAGCAGAGCATCTTTGCCTCCAACGACGAGCAGGCCGCCGCGCTGCGGGCTGAGCTGAAGCAGGAAAAAATCTTTCTGCTGAATTTAATGAGCGCGCCGGGGTCCGGCAAAACCACGACACTGCGCCGCACGATTGCTGCGCTGCAAAATGAGCTGCGCATCGGCGTGATGGAGGCCGACATCGACTCCGACGTGGACGCCCGCGCCATCGCCGAGACCGGCGCCAAGGCCATTCAGCTGCACACCGGCGGCATGTGCCATCTGGACGCCGAGATGACCCGGCAGGGACTGGCCGGGCTGGGCACCGAGGGTCTCGATTTGGTGATTCTGGAAAACGTCGGCAACCTTGTCTGCCCTGCCGAGTTCGACACCGGCGCGGTGAAGAACGCCATGATTTTGTCGGTCCCCGAGGGTCACGACAAGCCGCTGAAATATCCGCTGATGTTCCAGGTCTGCGACGTCGTTCTTGTCAACAAGATCGACGTGCTGCCGTATTTTGACTTTGACATGGACAAATGCCGCGAGTATGTAGCCCTGCGCAACCCGAACGCAAGGGTCATCCCGATCTGCGCCCGGACGGGCGAGGGCATTGACGAATGGGCCGATTGGCTAAAAGAGCAGGTTAAGGCGTGGCAGGCGTAAATAATCCAGCCGCGTTGTAGGGGCCGCACATGTGCGGCCCGCGGCCTTGCCGCAATCGCCCGTCCGCCATTTACAACCGGGCCGGGCATGCCCGGCCCCTACTGTGCAAAAACGGAGCAACGGCACAAAAAAGGAGCACACCATGAGCAAACCCACTGCGTTCCCGCTGGATGAGAGCAGGCTGCCCTTCGAGATCCCGAGGGACGAGCCGTACCGCGAGAAAATTGCCAGGCTGGGCCAGATGATCACGGATCGCATCCCGGCCAAAAAGGGCATTCTGACGAAGGATGACCCCGAATACTGGGGCTTGGCGTCCATCGTGACCGACGAGATGGCGGACGTTGCCTTAAAAATGAAGGTCCGCAAGCCCATGACCCTGCCCGAGCTGGTCAAGGCCACGGGCAAGCCTGCCGGGGAGCTGGAGCCGCTTTTGCAGCAGATGGCCGTCGTCGGTCTGCTGGAGTACAACTGGGAGAATCCCCACCGCGAAAAGCAGTACATCCTGCCGATGTTCGTGCCCGGCAGCGCAGAGTTCTTCAACATGAACAAGCAGCAGATCGCCGACCACCCCGAGGTGACAGCCTTCTTTGAGCGGATGACGTTTCTGCCGCTGGAGCACATCACCGCCATGGTGCCCCCGGGCGGCGCAGGCATCGGTATGCATGTCATCCCGGTGGAAAAAGCCATCGAGACCGAGAACCGGTCCGCCGACATTGAGCACATCTCTCACTGGCTGAAAAAGTACGACGGCAAGTATGCCGCCGGTCCGTGCAGCTGCCGTATGTCCCGCGCCGCCATGGGCGAGGGCTGCGGCGACGACCCCGACGACTGGTGCATCGGCGTGGGCGACATGGCCGACTACCTCGTCGAGACCAACAAGGGGCATTACGTGACCTACGATGAGGTCATGCAGATCCTGCAGAAGGCCGAGGACAACGGCTTTGTGCACCAAATCACGAACATCGACGGCGAGAACAAGATTTTTGCCATCTGCAACTGCAACGTCAACGTCTGCAATGCGCTGCGCACAAGCCAGCTGTTCAACACGCCGAACATGAGCCGCTCGGCCTACGTGGCGCGTGTCGAGCCGGAGAACTGCGTGGCCTGCGGGCGCTGTGTGGAGTACTGCCCCGCGGGCGCGGTCAAGCTGGGCCAGAAGCTCTGCACGAAGGACGGCCCCATCACCTACCCGAAGCAGGAGCTGCCCGACGCCGTGAAGTGGGGTCCCGACAAGTGGGCCATCGACTACCGCGACAAGAACCGCATCAACTGCTATGACACCGGCACCGCCCCCTGCAAGACGGCCTGCCCCGCGCACATTGCCGTGCAGGGCTATCTGAAAATGGCCGCGCAGGGCCGCTACCGCGACGCGCTGGCGCTGATTAAAAAGGAGAACCCCTTTCCCGCCGTCTGCGGGCGCGTCTGCAACCGCCGGTGCGAGGACGCCTGCACCCGCGGCACCGTGGATCAGGCCGTGGCCATCGACGCTGTCAAGAAGTTCATTGCCGAGCAGGACCTGAACGCCGCGCACCGCTACGTGCCCGACGTTGTCCAGCCGTCGCTGCAGGGCCCGTGGCCGCAGAAGATCGCCATCATCGGCGGCGGCCCCGCGGGCCTGTCCTGCGCCTATTTTCTGGCAGTGCAGGGCTACAAGCCCACCGTGTTTGAGAAAAACGAGCGTCCCGGCGGCATGCTGCGCTACGGAATCCCTTCGTTCAAGCTCGAGAAAAACGTCATTGACGCCGAGATCGACATTCTGCGGGAGCTGGGCGTTGACATCCGCTGCAGTGTCGAGGTCGGCAAAGACGTCACGCTGGCCGAGTTGCGCCGACAGGGCTACCGGGCGTTCTATATCGCCATCGGCTGCCAGGGCGGGCGCCGGGCCGGTGTGCCCGGCGAGGACGCCGCGGGTATCGAGACCGCCGTCCACCTGCTGCGCACCGTCGGCGGTGACGAGAGCCGCAAAATGACCGGAAAGACCGTCGTCATCGGCGGCGGCAACGTTGCCATTGACGCGGCGCGCGTGTCTCTGCGCTGCGGTTCCGACGGCGTGACGATGGTCTGTCTGGAGCCGCGGGACAAGATGCCGGCCTCGCCGGAGGAAATTGCCGAGGCCGAGGAGGAGAGCACCAAAATCACCTGCGGCTACGGCCCGAAGGAGTTCCTCTCCGAGAACGGCCATGTGGCCGCCGTCGTGCTGAAAAAGTGCACCGGCCTTTACAACGCGGAGGGCCGTTTTGCGCCCACCTACGATGAAAACGATACCATCACCCTGCCGTGCGACAACGTTGTTTTAAGCATCGGCCAGTGCATCGAGTGGGGCGATTTGCTCAACGGCGAGGCCGTGCAGCTGGGCCGCGGCCAGGGCGCTGTGGCCGACGCGCTGACCTACCAGACCGCCCAGCCGGACATTTTCGTCGGCGGCGACGTCTGCACCGGGCCGCGGTTTGCCATTGACGCGATTGCTGCGGGCAAGCAGGGGGCAATTTCCATCCACCGCTTTGTGCAGCCCAACACAAGCCTGACGATTGGCCGCAACCGCCGCGACTTCCACGAGCTGGACAAGTCGAATCTGGCGCTGGGCGAGTATGACCGCGCACCGCGCCAGTCCGCCGCGCTGGATGCGGGCATTGACGCGCACCGTTCCTTCCGCGACGCGCACCTGACGCTGAGCGAGGATCAGGTCAAAATCGAGACAGCGCGCTGTCTGGGCTGCGGTGCCAGCGTTGTGGACCCGAACAAGTGCATTGGCTGCGGCGTCTGCACGACAAAGTGCGAGTTTGATGCCATCCGCCTGCACCGCGACCTGCCCGAGTGCAGCAAGATGGTCAGGAGCGAGGACAAGTTCAAGGCCATTCTGCCCTACATGGCGAAGCGCGAGATCAAGATCCGCTTTGCCAAGAAGGAGAAGTAATGCACGAGCTTGGCATTGTATTCCACATCATCCGCACGGTGGAGGACGTGGCCCGGCAGAACGACGTGACGCGCATCCGGCGCGTGACGCTGCAGCTGGGCGAGGTCTCCGGCGTGGTGGAGAGCTATCTGCAGGACTGCTGGAAGTGGGCGGCGGCGAAATCGGAGCTTTTGCCCGGCGCGGTGCTGACCGTGGAGACCATCCCCGCCGTGACCGTGTGCGAGGACTGCGGCCAACAGTACCCCACCGTGCAGTTTGGCCGCACCTGCCCCCACTGCCAGAGCCCGCGCACCCACCTTTTGCAGGGCCATGAGATGTTGATCAAAGAAATCGAGGCCGTGGAGACAGGCCCCACCGCCCCGGAGAGAGCGTGAAGCTGCATGAAATACAAAATTTTCCGCATTGAGGAACAGATGTACGGCTGCGAGGAGCCGCCCGCCGACCAGCCGATTCTGGTTGACGTAGTGCTGGAAGGTGCTGACGGCACGCGGCGCGTGCTCCCCTACCCCGACGAAGCGCTGCGCCGCGGCGGAATGGAGGAAGGCGACAGCGTCGAATTGACCGACGGCATCCTTCACAAGGTATAATTTCCCCAAAAACAAAAGGGGCTGTTGCGTGTGCAGCAGCCCCTTCTATGTTTTTTACAAAGGTTATTCTTCCGTAGAAATATCGCGGCCAAAGTATTTTTCGCTCAATGCCTTCAGCGTGCCGTCGGCGCGCAGCTCGTCAATGGCGGCATCAATGGCCGTGCGCAGGGCGGCAGTCTCGTCGCCCTTGCGCATCGGGATGGCGATCTGGTTCGCATCGTCGGTCAGCACGGCGATCTTCACATTCGCGTCGGGGTGCTCCTTCGTGTAATCGTAGAAGGTCATCTCGGCGTTCAGCGTCGCGTCGATGCGCCCGCTCAGCAGCAGCTCAAACGTCTGGTTCAGGTCGTCAACGCCCGTCACCGTCGCGCCGTACTGCTCGGCCAGCTCGGCGTAGGTGCTGGAGATCGTGTTTGCGGTCTTTTTGCCCTTCAGGTCCTCCAGCGTGTTGATGCTGTCATCGTCGGCCTTGGTGATGACGGCGGTGCGGTTGAAGGCGTAGGGCGTCGAGAAGTCGTATTTTTCGGCGCGTTCGGGGGTGATGTCCACGCCGTTGACCATGATGTCATAGCGGCCCGCATCCAGACCGGCCAGCAGGCCGTCCCACTCGCCCTCGACAAACTGCGGCTCAACGCCCAGCTTCTTCGCGATCTCGGTGGCGACCTCGACGTCGTAGCCGACGAGGTTGTCGTTTTCATCGTGGTAGGTCCAGGGTGCCCATGTGCCCTCCATCGCAACCGTGATGGTACCCTTGGCCTGGATCTCGCTCAACAGGTCGCCGGACGCGGCCTCGGCGGTGCTGCCGGCGGCGGATTCCGCTGCGGGCGCGGTGGCGGCGCTGCTGCCGCAGGCGGTCAGGGCCAGCGCGGCGGTCAGGGTCAGGGCGGTCAGCTTGGTCAGGTTCTTCATTACAATAGGCTCCTTTGCTTGTAGGTCTGCAAAAATTCTTTGGTGCGGGGCTGCTGCGGGTCGTTGAAGAACGCCTCGGCGGTGCTCTGCTCCACAATGACGCCCTGCTCCATGAACACCACGCGGTTGGCCGCGTGGCGGGCAAAATCCATCTCGTGGGTCACGACGAGCATCGTGCGGCCTTCCCCGGCCAGGCTGCGCATGACGGCCAGTACCTCGCCGGTCAGCTCGGGGTCCAAAGCGGACGTAGGCTCGTCGAAATAGATGATCTCCGGGTCGGCGGCCATGGCGCGGGCAATCGCCACGCGCTGCTGCTGCCCGCCGGAAAGCTGGCTGGGGTAGTAGTCGGCGCGGTCATCCATGCCGACCTTGACCAGCGCGGCGCGGGCGATCTCCTCGGCCCGGCAGCGCGGCATTTTGCGCGCGATGATAAGCCCCTCGGTCACGTTTTGCAGCGCGGTTTTGTTGGCAAACAGGTTGTAGCTTTGAAAGACAAACCCCGTGCGGCGGCGCAGGGCGTTGGCCTCGGCGTGGGTGACGCGGGCCAGGTCTACGCGCTGGTCGTCAAACAGCATCGTGCCGCCGTCGGACTTTTCCAAAAAGTTCAGGCAGCGCAGCATCGTTGTTTTTCCGCTGCCGCTGGGGCCTAAAATGGCGACGACGTCGCCCTTGTTCACATCCAGATCGATGCTCTTGAGCACCTGCAAATCGCCAAAGGACTTGCGCAGATTTCTGATTTGCAGCATAGTTCAGCTCCTTTGCGCGCCCTTGCTGTTGAGGTACCGCTCGCCGACGGCCTGCAGGCGGGTCAGCACGGTGCAGAACAGCAGGTAAACCAGACCGACCTCAATGTAGAGGGCCAGCGGCTCATAGGTGCGGGCCACAATGCGCTGGGTCGTCATGAACATTTCGGTCACGGTGATGTTCGCGGCCAGCGAGGTATCCTTGACCATGGCGATCAGCGTACTGGCCAGCGTGGGGAAGGCCGTGCGCAGCGCCTGCGGCAGGATGATGCGGCGGATGATCTGTAAGTAGCTCATGCCGACGCACTGCCCCGCCTCCATCTGGCCTTTGGGCACGGATTCCAGCGCGGCGCGGATGGTCTCGGCGCAGTACGCGCCCTCATTGATGGAAAAGACGAGCACCGCCGCGGGGAACGGCTCAATCAGGATGCCGACGCCGGGCAGACCGTAGAACACAACGAACAGCTGCACCAGCACGGGCGTGCCGCGGATGACCCAGATATAAAACCGGGCCAGCCGCTGCAAAACGGGCACATGGGCAAACTGCACCAGCGCCACCGCCACCGCGATGATAAGCGCCTGCGTGAACGAGATGGCGGTCAGCGGGATGGTGACGGTCAGGCCGGGCAGCAATATTTTACCAAAGGAATCCACAAGGATTCCCCACAGGCGTTCGGACATGGGGCGGGACTCTCCTTTTTTGGTTGGGGTTGCGGGAATATTTCCCACTAAAACGGTATGCTATGAGATTGTAGCACACTTTGCCGGATTTTGCAAGAGTGAAATTTGAAGTGAAGTTTAAGGTTGGAGCAGCGTGTCGAAACGCTCTTGTAGGGGCGAGCATTGCTCGCCCGTGCCCGTTTGCCATGTATGAAAACTGTCCCGGAAATTGCGTTGCGGCGGTAAGCTGACGGGCGACCCATGGTCGCCCCTACACACGCAATAAGGCAGGGATGCAATTTTTCGACAGTCCGGCCTCCCTTGTCAAAGGGAGGCTTTTACCCTGCGGGGTGAGGGTGGGGGGATTGCACGGAAGGTTTGCTGTGGCCGGAAGCGGGCACGGCGGCCAGAGGGCTGGCCGCCCTACGTTCCCCTTTTTGGTAGGATGTAGGGCGGGGTGCCCCCACCCCGCCGAAGTTGGCGGCAGGCAGAATGCAACGGGATTGGCAGACCGTAGAGGCGGATTCTATATCCGCCCGTGGGAGTATATCCGGCAGAAATAAGATAAGATGCTAAAAAGGCCTCGGTGCAAGCACCAAGGCCTTCTTAGATAACTATAGAGCTCCCTTAAGTTAACTAGATACTGTTAGGAAACAGTCCAAGTAACAGAATTTGCAGCAACCGTATCAACTGCGCCTTTGCTTGCCAGCTTGACTTCGTAGCTGCTGGAAGATGCCGTGTATTTGCAGCTGTTTGCACCATCATAATACGTCAACTCAGTAACAGCACCATTCTTATCAACCGTTGCCTTGAAGAACGCCTTCGGGGTGGTTGCAGACAAAGCCTTCACCTCTGCCAGAGAAACAACTTCCTTCAGTTCCGCATCGGTAAAGCTACCAGAAGAGGCAAACTTCGTCTGATCCTTGCCATACGCCGTGGTAGACTCGGTCTGAACGGCCATAACAATCATACGCGTCTCGGCCTGAATGGATTGCTCACGAGCCTTGTCGATGTAGCCGGTCAGGGCGGGGATCAGCAGGGCGGCCAGGATGGCCAGGATGACCAGAACGACGATGAGCTCGACCAGGGTGAAGCCCTTCTTGTTCTTCATTTTGCGAATTTTCTCGAACATGATAAATTCCTCCAATAAATTCAGTAAGGACATCGTGCGTCCTCATTTGTGAAAATATAATATCACATAATCTGCCAAATTTCAACAGCCTTATGTAAAAACAGCAAAAAACATTTTTTTGCTTCTATTTTCAATTTCCCACGGTTTTGCCTGTTGTATTACAACCGCCTTGCCGTGGCTGCACCTCTGCCGCCGCGCGGAATTCTACACATATTACCGTCATTTTAAAAATCAGCTGCGCCGCCGCGCCAAAACTCGCGGCAAGAACCGCCGCCATTGAAACCGCACATATATTGCGTCTATTTTATCTGTGCTGTCTCTGCAAGTGTGGGCGGCGGGGCGCATCGCGTATGGATTTCCGCGTATACAGGCCAATTTTACAGGCGGGCAATTTTTGTGCTATTTTGCATTTTCCCGTGTCCTCTCTCCCCTGACCGGCCACGGAGACGCTCCCTTTGTGGAACATACCGCAGATTTCGGTGCAAAAGTGTGGTATACTGCAAGATTTTGTGCTATACTGGATAAAAAATCAACACAGCCGGGCCGCGCCCGGCACAAAAGGGGCCACACATGAAAAACACCACCGAGGAAAAACGCGAGGCCATCCCCAACAGCGTCAGCCGGATGCTGCTGGCGGGCATCGGCGTACTTTTGCAGGTTTTATGGATCTTCTGGCTTGCCCTCAAGCTGAACGACTACTCCACCGCCATTCAGGTATGCACGTCGGTACTGACATTTTTGATTACGCTGCGTATATATGGGCTGCATATCAACTCCGCGTATAAAATTTCGTGGATCATTCTGATTTTGCTGTTTCCCATCTTCGGGCTGACCATCTATCTGCTGTTTGGCCGCAGCGGGGCCGTCAGCGTCATGCGCCGCCGTTTCGGCAAAAATATGACGATGCTGCGCCGGTATCACGCACCCATTTTGCAGCAGCGCCGCGCCCTGCCCTACCCGGACCGCATCACCCGCAACCACGCCCGCTATTTGCAGGACCGCGCGGGCTACCCCGCCTATGACAACACCGATGTGACGTTCTACGGCGACACCTGCGAGGCGCTGGAGGCCCAGAAAACAGCCCTGCGCAGCGCGGAAAAGTTTATTTTCATGGAATACCACGCCATTGAGGACGCCTCCGCCTGGCAGGAGCTGGAGGATATTCTGGCCGAGCGCGCCGCCCACGGCGTGGAGGTGCGCGTATTTTACGACGACGTGGGCAGCATCGGGTTTATCAACAGCAAATTTGTCAAAAAGCTGGCGGGGCGCGGCATCCAGTGCCGCCGGTTCAACCCGGTCATCCCGATTTTGAACGTCTTTATGAACAATCGCGACCACCGCAAAATCACCGTTGTGGACGGGCGCGTCGGCTTTACCGGCGGCTACAATCTGGCGGAGGAGTACTTCAACCGCACCCACCCTTACGGCCAGTGGAAGGACAGCGGCATCCGGCTGGAGGGCGACGCCGTGCGCGGCCTGACGCTGATTTTCTTAGAGCTGTGGGGCGCAACGCAGAAGGCAGCCCCCGAGGTCGAGCGCTATCTGCCCGATGTGCCCTACACCGCGCGGGAGAATGCCGTGGTGCTGCCCTACGCGGACAATCCGCTGGACGACGAGGCCACCGGCGAGAACGTCTACCTGAACATGATCCGCAGTGCGAAGGACTACGTCTACATTACAACGCCCTACCTTATTTTAAGTGACGAGATGCAGCGCACACTGCGGCTGGCCGCGTCCAGCGGCGTTGATGTGCGGATCATCACGCCGGGCATCCCGGACAAAAAGCTGATCTTCTCGGTCACGCGCAGCTATTACGCCAGCCTTGCCAAGAGCGGCGTGCGCATTTATGAGTACGCGCCCGGGTTCATCCACGCGAAGCAATGCGTAGCCGACGGCACGGAAGCCGTTGTGGGTACGATCAATTTTGACTTCCGCAGCCTGTACCTGCACTTTGAGAACGCCTGCTGGTTCTGCGGCTGCAGCGCCGTGGCCGATGTGCGCCGCGATTTTGACGCGCTGTTCTCCGTCTGCCGCGAGGTCACGCAGGAGTACGCCGACACCCGCAGCCTGGCCGTGCGCGGCTGGGACTGCGTGCTGCGGCTGTTCAGCCCGCTGATGTGACGGGCTGTGCGCCGGGCGCGGCAAGTGGAATTTTCCCAAAGAAATCTGTACTATTCCACGTTGCAAACCGCCGCTACGCGCCGTACAATAAAGACAAAATCCAGACTGTCAAATGAGGTGCATACCAATGGAGCATATAGCATGGAAGGGCCGCATCAAGCCCGGCTGCAAAGCGGAATATCAGCGCCGCCACGCGGAGATCTGGCCCGAGATGGTCGAGGTGCTGAAGGCTGCGGGCATCTGCAACTACAGCATCTTCTACTGTAACGACGAGCTGTTCGGCTACTATGAGTGCGCGAAGGGCGTTGCCTACGCCGAGAAGGTACAGGCCGAAAGCCCCGTTGTGGACCGCTGGAACGACTACATGAAGGACATTCTGGAGCTGGAAATGGACCCCGTGACCGGTGCCCAGCCCAAGCTGGAGCAGGTGTTCCGTCTGGATTAAACGCGCATAAGACAGCAAAGCCGCCCGTGTCAGGCTGACACGGGCGGCTTGTGTTTTTATGGGCAGGTGCAGCGCAGGCGGTGTTGCCTTTAGGGTATTTACAACACGATGCGGAACGCGACGCGGTGCTCTCCTTCCCCGCTGACGCGGTAAGGCTCCTCCACATCGGTGCCCCAGCTGTCGATGCCGCCGACGCCGCGGGCTGCGCCCAGGATCGTCACGCTCGTGCGGCCCGTGGCGGGCAGCTCGGTGATATGCTGGGCGGCCTCGATCTCCTGCGCTGTGTTGGGCAGTGCGCTGAAGGCAAACGGCGCGTCGGCCTGTTCAATCGTCAGCGCAGCCGCCGTCTGACCGCAGACGTTGTGCTGCTCCAGCGTGAACTGACGGGTGCCCACATGCAGGCCGCAGTCCTGCGGGACGAGGGCCGGCTCAATGTGCGGCACCTCCTCATGGCAGCCAAAGACGCCGCCCTTGCAGCGATCCGGGTAGGTTTCGCCCGAAAGGCCGGTCCAGAGCGTGCGGGCCACGGGGGCAAACGTCTGGAATTTTACGCCGAAGCAGGGCAGCTCGGGCGCACCGGGCACGCCATGATAGACGGCCTCGACCAGCAGCGTGCCCTGCGGCTCCACAGTGTAGGTCAGCTCGGCCTTAGCGCCGGGCACGGTGGGCACGCCGTAGGTATAGCGCACCTGCACACCGTCGGCGGATTTCCGCAAGACCGCAAAGCCGAGGTTCTGCAGGTAGACATCCGCCGCCAGCCAGGCCGCCGCTTTCTGCGGGAAGCCGCAGCCGCGGTCATTGTCGGTGGCGGCGCGCCAGAACGCCGGGCGCGGGGCGCGCCAGAGCCACTCGCTGCCGTTGACGGTCAGCGACGACGGCCCGGCCTCGCCCGCGGAAAAGAGAATTTCAAACCCGTCGCCCCTGACGCCGAGGTTGCCGTCGCCCTCGGTCACGGTCAACGTGCCGGGCTTGCGGGCGGCCTGTGCTTTGGCCGCGTCGCGGTCCGCCCGGGCGGCGGCTGCGGCGTTGCGGGCATCGTGGGCGGCGCGGCGGGCGGGGGTGTCGTACCAGTAGCGCACGTCCTGCATGGCGGGCTTCTCGGCACCGTCGGCGTAGACAATGCCGTTGCCGCTGAAGTTGTAATCGGTGTTGCGGTCCGCAAAGTCGCCGCCGTAGCCCAGCACGCTGCGGCCAAGCGCGTCGGTGTGCCGGAGCGCCTGGTCCATGTAGTCCCAGATGAAGCCGCCCTGGTACTGGTCGAACTCGTCGGCCAAGCGCACATAGCTCTCCATGCCGCCCAGCGAGTTGCCCATATCGTGCATATATTCGCAGAGAATGAAGGGCTTCTTCGGGTGGGATTCGAGATACTCGCGAATTTCCCACGGCTTGGCGTACATCCGGCTTTCCATGTCGCTGATGGCGTCGAACGCGCGGCAGTGGAACACACCCTCATAATGTACGAGGCGTCCCGGGTCGTGGTCGTGGAAGAACTGCGACATAGCGAGAATATCCTCGCCCGCGTAGCTCTCATTGCCGCAGGACCAGATCAGGACGGCGGCGTGGTTCTTGTCGCGTTCAAACATGCTGCGGGCGCGGTCCACGACGCAGTCCTTCCACTCGGGCAGGCTGCCGGGCACGTTCCAGCTCGGCTCCACCGCGCCGAGCTTCTGCCAGCTGCCGTGGCTTTCGAGGTTCGTCTCGTCGATCATGTAGATGCCGTTCCGGTCACACAGGTCATACCACAGGCTCTGGTCGGGGTAGTGGCAGGTGCGCACGGCGTTGATGTTGTTCTTTTTGAACACGGCCATGGCGGCGTGCATGTCGTCGGTGCCGATGGCGCGGCCCCTGTCGGCGTTCCACTCGTGGCGGTTGACGCCGTTGAACACGACCCGTTCCCCGTTCAGGCACATGACGCCGTTTATCATCTCAAAGCGGCGGAAGCCGATGTCGTAGGGCACAACCTCCTGCAAAACGCCGTCGGCATCGCGCAGGGTCAGTACGGCGTGGTAGAGCACCGGCGCCGCATGGCTCCACGGCTGGATGCCCTCGATCTCGATCGTATCGCCCGCGGCGGGGCCCTCGTAGACGGCGTAGCCCTCGGGGTCGGTCACGACGAGGGCAACCGACGCGCCGTCGGTCTCGCCGTCCAGCTTGACAAGGGGCGTCAGCAGGCCGGTGGTGTTGTCGGCGGCAAGGTCGGCCTTGAGCCAGATGTCGTTGATGTGGACCCTGGGCTTTGCGTACAGGTAGACTGAGCGGAAGATGCCCGAGAAGCGGAAGAAGTCCTGATCCTCGATCCAGGCGGCGCTGCTGCGCTTGTAGACCTCGACGCAGAGGCGGTTGTTCTCGTCCCGAATATACGGTGTCAGGTCAAATTCAGACGGGGTGAAGCTGTCCTCGGCATAGCCGACGAACTGGCCGTTGCACCACAGGTACATGGCCTGCTCCACGCCCTGAAAGCTGACGCAGACGCGCTGGCCGCGCAGGGACTCGTCCAGATCAAACTCTTTGACATAGCTGCCCACGGGGTCATCGTTCCAATCGACCTGCGGCGGGCGCAGGCAGCTGCGGCCATCCCACGGGTAGAGGGTGTTGGTGTACTGCAGCTGACCGTAGCCCTGCAGCTCAATGTGCCCGGGCACGCGGATCGTACCGAAGCCGGACAGGTCGGCATCCGGCTGCCAGAAATCCGCCGGGCGGGCGGCAGGGTTGGCGCTCCACGCAAAGCGCCATGCGCCGTCCAGTGACTGGCGCAGCGATGTCAGGCCGCTTTCGGCCTCGTCCAAGGTGCGGCAGCAGAGATGGTCAGAGTGTGCGTCCAGCCGGTTCACGGCAAAGACGGTGGGGTCACTCAGCCAGCGAAGTTCAGGGGTCATAGGGATCTCTCCTTTACACAATCAGGTTCTTACCGTCATTCTGCCACAGGGCGCGCGGGGTGTCAATGGAAAGTTTCACGCAGATATTTTCCGTATTTTTTGCATCTTTACGGGAATTGTGCTGTGTTTAACACTTCGCGGCAGGATTTTTTGAGATTTTCCGTTTTGTCTGGTGGCAGATTGTACGCTGCAGCACCAGATATAGCGGTGGCGGCAGGATTTTTGCGGGGTGGGTTGTTATAGTCGGCACACCTGGGGCGCAAAAAAGCGCCGACCTTTTTGCAGGGGCGGCGTTTTGGGGTCATACTTCTTCTGTCTCCGTCTCCGCGGCGGCGCGCAGACGCTCCCGCACGGGGCGCAGGGCCTCGGGCAGAGCCTCGTCGGGCAGGTCGCTGATGCCCTCGGTGCTGCCGCGGGCGGCGGCGGTCTCATAGAACCAGCATTTGTAGTCCAGGGTGTCCATCGTCTGCTGCAATTCAGCCATGCGGGTCTCGAGCACGGTGCGCTGCTTGCGGAACAGCTCCAGCCGCCGGGCAATGGTCTCATCGCCCTGCATGGCCAGCTCGATGTATTCGCGGATGTCCTTGAGGGACATGCCGGTTTTTTTCAGGCACTCGATGATGCGCAGCCACTCGAAGTCCTTCTCCGTAAAAACGCGGATGCCGCCGGACGAGCGCCCAACGAAGGGCAGCAGCCCTTCCTTATCGTAATAGCGGATCGTCGATGCGGGCACGCCCAGCCGCCGCGCCATCTCCCCCACTGTATAGGCCATGTGTTTTCCTCCTATGACTTAAACCCAGGTTTAACCTGTGTATCAGTATAGGACAAAAGGGCGGCGCTGTCAAGGCGGGCGGGGTCACCCGCGGTATTTCCCCCTCATCCGGCTGAACGGTTTCCTGTTCTTGCACACGCCGCGGGGCGTGCCGCCACTCCCCTGCCCGCTTTTCTTTTATAGGGAAGGCTTTTTCTATTTTTTATTGACAAACGCGCGGTTTGTTTCTATCATGTTCATATAAGTAAGGGAGGGACCGCCACTATGCTGACCTATAATATGGACGTGGAGGAACGCAGCACCTGGCTGCGCGCCACCCCCGGCGCGGCGGCGCTGGCACAGCCGTTTTACTGCACCGAGGCCGGCAACTTTTATGGCCGCGCCCATTTTGCCACAGCCCGCACCGATAAGGAAAGCTATCTGCTGTTTTATACGCTGTCCGGCTCCGGTCTGATCGAGCAGAACGACCAGCGCGTGGAGCTGCCCGCCGGCAGCGCCCTGCTGTTGAACTGCCGCGCCCCGCAAAGCTACTGCACTGCCCCAGGGCAGGACCACTGGCACCACTACTGGGCGCATCTGGACGGCGCGGGCGTCGCCAATCTGGCCGAGGTACTGCAGCCGCAGGGGCGGCTGTCCCCCGTTACGGTCAGTCGGCTGGAAATGCAGCCGCTGTTTGAGTCACTGGCCGCCGAGTGGGAGCACGGCGCTGCCGCACAGATCGAGATCTGCCTGGCCCTGCACCGGATGCTGGCCCTGATGGCCCGCCAGCTGCTGGCCGGGGATGAGAGCCGCTCCAACCGCACCTTGATCGAACAGGCCGCCGAGTACATCCGCCAGCACTATGCCGAGCCGCTGTCGCTGGACAGCCTGCTGGCCCAGACGCCGGTGAGCAAGAGCTGGTTCCTGCGGCTGTTCCGCCAGTACATGGGCACGACGCCCTACAATTTTTTGCTGTCCACGCGGATCACACGCGCCAAGGAGCTGCTGGTGCTGACGGATTTCTCCGTCTGCGAGATCGCGCACCAGGTCGGCTTTGGGGATGAGAGCAACTTCTCGACCCGCTTTACCGCCATGGTGGGCCAAAGCCCCCAGCAGTACCGCAAAAGTGCAATGAAGCCCGCGGAAAACTGAATAATGGGAAAGAAGGCATTTGTATGTTGAAAACCGAACGCATGGACCGTGTCCGTGCTGCCCTGCGCGCGCAGGGACTGACGCAGATGATCGTCTGCGACCCCAAGAGCGTGTGGTATCTGACCGGCGTCGCCGTGGAGCCCTATGAGCGTCTGCTGGCGCTCTACCTGCCCACCGAGGGCGAGCCGGTGCTGTTTTTGAACAGACTGTTCAATGTGCCCGAGCCGCCGTGCAGGACCGTCTGGCACACCGACACGGACAAGCCCGTGGCGCAGATCGCCGAGGTCGTGGACGCGGGCAGGCCGCTGGGCATTGACAAGGAGTGGCCCGCTAAGTTTCTGATCCCGCTGATGGAGACCCACCCCGGTATGCAGGTCGTGCTGTCCAGCGACTGCGTGGACGACTGCCGCGCCTGCAAGGACGCCGAGGAACAGACCCTCATGCGCGAGGCGTCCCGCATCAACGACGCGGTGAACGAGACCGCGAAGCACTATATAAAGGTCGGCATGACCGAACGCGAGGTCGCCGAGTTTATCGACGCGCAGTTCCGTGCCCACGGCTGCGAGGGGCCGAGCTTTACGACGATCGTCTCCTTTGGTGCCAACGCCGCCGACCCGCACCACGAGCCGGACGACACCGTGTTAAAAGAGGGCGACTGCGTGCTGTTTGACATGGGCTGCGTGAAGAGCCGCTATTGCAGCGACATGACCCGCACCTGGTTCTGCGGCCAGCCCACTGAAAAGCAGGCCGCCGTGCATGATCTGGTGCGCCGCGCGAATGAGGCTGCCGAGGCGCTCATCAAGCCCGGCGTGCGCCTGTGTGAGCTGGACGCCGCCGCGCGCGACCTGATTACGGAAGCGGGCTACGGCGCGTATTTCAACCACCGTCTGGGGCATTTCATCGGCCAGACCGACCACGAGAAGGGCGACGTCAGCAGCGCGAACACCGCCGTAGCCAGACCCGGCATGATCTTTTCGATTGAGCCGGGCGTCTACCTGCCCGGCGAGTTCGGCGTCCGCGTGGAGGACCTCGTCCTGGTGACCGAGACCGGCTGCGAGGTGCTGAACAGGAACGATAAGCATTGGGATGTGGTGGGGAAATAGCTGCCGCCATCCCTGCCTCCCCTTGAGGGGAGGTGGCCCCGCAGGGCCGGAAGGGTGGCTGGCAGCCGACCTATAAAAGGGTTATTGCGGCCCACCCCTCACCGCCTGCGGGCGGAGCTCCCCTCAAGGGGAGCCTAAAGAATTTCAGAGAGGTGTACGATTGAAAAAACATCTGTTCCGTATCATTGCCGTCCTGTCCGCCGCGGTCCTGCTGGCGGGCTGCGCGGCGTCGCGGCTGCGGCTGGGGGCTGCGGCTGCAGGCGGCGTGTACAATGCGTTTGGTACCGCCATGGCCGCCCAGAACAGCACCATCGAGGTCAAACAGACCGCCGGGTCCGCCGCCAACCTGCGGCTGCTGGCGGGCGGCTATTTACAGCTGGCCGTTGCCCAGTCCGACATGGCGCAGGATGCCTACGACGGCAGCGGCATCTTTGCCCACGAGAGCACCGAGCGCAGCTTCAGCGCCGTGGCCGCCCTGTATGAGGAGGCCGTGCAGGTCGTTGTCCGGGCCGACTCCGGCATTACGACGCTGGAGGAACTGCAGGGCTGCACGCTCAGCGTCGGCGAGGAGGAATCCGGCACCGAGCAGAACGCCGGGCAGGTGTTGGCCGCCTGCGGCCTGAACAACCGCCTGGTACACACTGTAAACCTGAACTACACCGACGCTGCCGCCCGGCTGGCCGACGGCACGATCGACGCGATGTTCGTCACCGCCGGTCTGCACGCCGACGCGCTGGAGCAGCTGGCCGAGACCTGCGCCATCCGTCTGCTCTCCGTCGATGGGGGTGTCGGTGCGCGGCTGCTGGCGGCCTACCCGGCCTACCGCGCCTGCGTTATCCCCGCCGGGACCTACGCCGGTCAGGGTGAGGACGTCTGGACCGTCAGCGTGCAGGCGCTTCTGCTGGCGTCGAACGCGCTGTCCGACGAGACCGTCCAAAGGCTGACTGCCCGGTATTTTGACAGCGTGGACGCCGTGGCTGCCGCCGTGCCGGTGCCGCTGGTGACCGACCCCGCCGTGGCCGCCGCGCAGAGCGTTATCCCCTACCACACCGGGGCCGCTGCGTACTACACCGCGCAGGGCATCACCCCCGCAGGGTCGGAGACGGGCGCGTCCCCTGAACAGGAGGCCGCCGCATGATCATCTCGCTGGATATGTACCAGACGCTGTTTGCGGCGGTCTGCGTGCTGATGCTGGGCCGCTTTTTGAAGGCGCGCATCGGCTTTCTGGAAAAATTCTGCATTCCCGCGCCGGTCATCGGCGGCGTGCTGTTTGCCGTTTTCACCTGTCTCTGCTATGTGACCGGCATTGCCGAGTTTGAATTTGACGACATTTTAAAGGAAGTCTGCATGGTGTTCTTCTTCACCTCGGTAGGCTTTCAGGCCAACCTCAAGGTGCTGAAAAGCGGCGGCAAATCGCTGATCCTCTTCTTGGGGCTGGTCGTTGCGCTGATTTTGTGCCAGAACTTCCTCGCCGTCGGGCTGGCGGATCTGCTGGGCATCTCGCCGCTGATCGGTCTGTGCACCGGTTCCATCCCGATGGTCGGCGGCCACGGCACGGCGGGTGCGTTCGGCCCCGTGCTCGAGGACTTCGGCGTTGCGGGCGCGACCACGCTCTGCACGGCGGCGGCCACCTACGGCCTGATCGCGGGCAGCGTCATGGGCGGCCCGACGGGCCGTCTGCTCATTGAGCGCCGCAAGCTGCTGGACACCGTTGTGCCCGAGGACGATAGCCTGCTGGTGGAGGAAGAAATCAAGCACGAGCGCCACACCAGCATGTACCCGGCTGCTGTGTTCCAGCTGATTATCGCCATCGGCATCGGCACGTTCATCTCCAAGGCGCTGGCCATGACCGGGCTGACGTTCCCTATTTATATCGGCGCGATGATCGCCGCGGCGTGTATGCGCAACATCGGCGAATTCACCCACAAATTCACGACCCACATGGGCGAGATCAACGACATCGGCGGCATCAGCCTGTCGCTGTTCCTGGGCATTGCCATGATCACGCTGAAGCTGTGGCAGCTGGCCGCGCTGGCGCTGCCGCTCATCATCCTGCTGGCGGGCCAGACGCTGCTGATTTTCCTGTTCACCTACTTTGTGATTTTCAACATCATGGGCCGCGACTATGACGCTGCGGTCATTGCGGCGGGCGTCTGCGGCTTTGGCATGGGCGCGACGCCCAACGCCATGGCCAACATGCAGGCCCTGTGCGAAAAGTATGCCCCGTCGGTCAAGGCGTATCTGCTGATCCCGCTGGTAGGCAGTCTGTTTGCGGACTTCCTCAACAGTCTGGTCATCACCTTCTTTATCAACTTTATCTAATTGGGAGGTCTTTCTGATGTTCCGCAAGCTGCGCGAGGCGCTGAAAAAGCAGCGCTACCGTGTCCACAGTGACGACGTTGCCCTGCCCGAGGTCCACACCGGCCAGGTCACCCACAGCGACGCCCCCGAGACCCCGGAGAAGCATCTCGTAATCCGCTTTATTGATATCTACCGGGAAGACCTCCGGATACCGCAGGGCCCAAGCCAACTTCGGGTCCACGTCTAGATCCAGATCCGGATATGCGTCATTGACAATCTCATCTACCTTGAATTGATAAAAACGCAATAACCAATCCGCTTGATATAAACGATTCTCACGGACCAGCGGAGGCGTGGTAAGTGCCGGAAGACGGTTATCATACGCATTTACCGGAATGAATCCCGAATAGTAAACACGCTTCATCGTAAGAGCGGTACACCTTTTCCGTCAGGCTGCGCCGGCAGGGCTTCATCGTGATTGACATTGACAAAAGCCGAATAAAACACACGTTTTAAATCATAGTTGTGATAGAGGGCTTCTGCAACGGTCACAATATGATAGTCCGTTTCTTTTGTGGCACCGATAATCATCTGCGTGCTTTGCCCGGCGGGAGCGAATCGTGGGGCATACCGGAAACGCTTGCGTTCCTCGGCGCTTTGTAATACACCTTGTTGGATATAACGCATAGGGGCAAATACGCTTTTAAAATCCTTTTCCGGAGCTAGAGTCCGCAAGCTCGCCTCATTCGGGATCTCTATATTCACGCTTAAACGATCGGCGTAAAGCCCAGCCTCATTCACCAATTCTTGGCTAGCTCCGGGGATACTCTTCATATGTATGTATCCATTGAAGTGATGTACGAGGCGCAAATCCTTGATGGCTCTCACCAACCGTTCCATCGTGTAATCCGGGTTTCGGACCACGCCGGAGCTTAAA
>ERZ773181.980-NODE-980-length-26626-cov-5.200068_pt1 | contig 26626 bp, 18 predicted proteins | sample MGYA00581001_ERZ773181 | MGnify/ENA primary metagenome ERZ773181 (study PRJEB29015, sample SAMEA2737780) | human gut metagenome | biome: human gut; feature: human-associated habitat; material: faeces | place: China | collected 2012 ...
AATCTTTGTTATCGTGATGTTTTCGGAAGGGTCTGCTTGGAAAGAAAGGAGTTCGTTGAGGCGAGAGGATACAATGAAGTGTTTGTAGGATATGGTTTGGAAGATGTTGAATTTTTCAATCGTTTGTTGTGTAGAGGGCTTGTGCAGGAAATTTTTAATCAGAAGGAATTTTATAATGTTTTGATGCATGCAGATGAAGAGCGGATAGCACAAGAGTTTTTGTTGAAGAAGTTGCAGAGTGTCTATCTGGATTATATAAATCCCTACTCTACGAGAGTATTGATGTTGTATAAAGGACAACGTTTTGGCATAGGAGTGATACAGAACAATATTGCAATGAATTATAATCATCCGGATGAATCAGACATGCTAAAACGATGTATAGGGGATAAATATCGACTTGTGATAAAAGGAGAATGGAAAGAAGGAATATGGGATGAGATGGAGAACGGAATTCGACTGAATTTTAAAGATGAGGAAATGATACTTAGAAACAAATCTAATTGTTTGTATGATTTTAATCATCAATATTATAAAGTTAAAGATGCGAATCTGATAGTGGTAATTGTCATGGGTGTAACAGAGGCTATAAACTATCTGAAGATGAAAAAAATGGATAATGATTGTAAAACGGTAAATCCGAATGGGTTCGGACAAGGGATTGTATATCGGAATTTTGATTATACTAATAAAATACTCTTGGCATAATATGAAACAGAATTATACGTTGATGGGAGGAAAAGCGTGGTGTTGTTTTTCTGTTTTTTATTCTCGAAAAGCGTGGGGAAGCCTCTTGACTGAGGTTGTCTCATTCTATCGTGAGTTCCAAAGTTTGTTTCATTATTTTGTGGCTTATTTCTCTGAACAACAAGGAGAACATATCAAAGTCACTTTTTCGTTTGATATTGAGAATATGGTTGAAATACAGGAAAGGGTCGATACTCATTTTTTACTTTTCTTGAATCAAAATCCGTCAGTCCATCCTAAACAGTTCCCTTTCGGAGAAGATTTGTGGTGCTTTTATCCTAACAATTCTTTGGTCTGGAATCAGTATAAGATACAATATCCGGATTTAGATTTATTGCTGGATAAACAATTTACACTTTGCCTTTCCGGATTTTTGAGTGATACTTATGTGGGAGGCAAAAAGCAAATGGAGGGAGAGAACTTTAATTTGCTGGAGCAAATACAACAAAAAGTGTTTACAGAACAAAATGGGATTAGGCTTGCCAAATGGGGATGTTTGATAGAATGTTTAGCTCAAAAGTCTTTGATAGAGATGGATGTGGATGAACAACTTACAGATGTGGATGAATTCTTGATAGCTTTGTGGCAAGAGATGAAAGTGCCTAATATGGGTACATTTCAGTTCTTATTGTGGGTAGGAGATTATTTTCTATTTCGTTTCTATGACGAGAATTCTTTGTTTCGCTCTCGGACTTCTTGGATGTTGGAGCAAATAGTATTAGGTGTTGAACGGTTTTTCTGTCAGTTTGAGTATAGAGTGAGGTATGTTGAACCATTGTTTTTATTTCCAGTTGATGTTTGGCGAGATTTAGGTGAATGGTTACTGTGTGTGGAGAAAGTTTGTATATGTGAGTCGGTAAAAAATGTATTAGCTAAGTTATATGCTTTACCTGAAATGGAGTTTTTGTTACATTGTAATTTCCCAAAGAATACTTTGCGTTGGAAATATCGTGAAATAATATTTGTGGATAAATAATAGAGATAGTTTTATGCTATACATAAATTGAATGTTTAATTAAAATTTTGATGACAATGAAAAAGTTAGGTAAGATTAAATTGGATCAGCTTAATAAAGCTGAACTCAGTGAAAAGGAGTTGAATCGCCTTTTGGGAGGAGAAAACTGTTGTTTGTGTGCTTGCGCTGGACCGTCTGGACCGGTTGACAACTTTAATGCAAATGTTGCAGGTAGTCTGTACTCTCCATCGTGGACTGGCGGTACTCATGGATCACATAGCATGTAGGAATAGTAGTAAATAATACAAGTTTGATGTTTTTTATTCTTGCCTTGTTTATAGGAGAATAAAAATTGTATTTTGCAACTGTTTGAATTGTGAAGTAAGTAATTTGTACCGTTATTTTGGAAGTAGTGGAAGTGCATGATATGTGTGTTTTCTACTACTTTCAGAATGAGGTATATTGATGATTGTATTTATGAAAAATTGTTTTTTACTGATAGCTATTGCTTCATTCTTATTAGGATGTAGTGGCAATAAAAAGGAGAATACTTTGCAAGATGAAGAGGGTACTCCAGTTATTAATCTATCATCAGACAATGTGTCTAAGGTTGCTTTACTACCATTGAGCGAAGCTGCTGCGAAAGTGGAGATTGTTTCGTTGGAGGTGACGGACGAATCTCTAATAGGAGAAATTACTAAAATGAAGGTGACTGATTCTGACATCTGGGTGAAACATTATAAAGACAATCATGTCCTCCGATTTTCACGTTCCGGAAAGTTCTTGAATAAGGTAGGCAAAGTTGGACAAGGACCGGAAGAATATATCAGAATGGCTGATTTCTTCGTGGACGAGAACACCAAAGAAGTATATATCCAGACGACAATAGTTGGAGTTAAAGTCTATGATTATGAAGGCAATTATAAGCGGACAGCTGCAAAAACATCTCCGGATGATGTATTTATGACAATGTATTTCCAATTTGCATTGTATGATAACAAGTTCTTTATAGCTCAAAATCTGGCATTTATCAATAAACCGACACCAAAAGATTCGGTATGGTCTTTTGCATGGGTTGATAGTACTTACCAGAAAAAAAAGATATTCAAAAATCCGGCACATATCGGGCGTGAAGAGGAAATTATGAAGAACGGAATTAATTTCCAGCAGTTTGTTAACTATTGGTTAGAACCTTTTACCAGTATAGATACCTATGGCAATCAGTTGACCTTGAAATATCCGGATACCGATACGATTTATCGTTATGACAGCCCTGCGAATGAGTTGGTACCTCAATATATCATTTCAACCCATGAAGAAAAAGGTGATTATGGGGCGACTCATGTTTGGTTTAGGGAAAGAAGCGCTTTCGATTATTTTTCCATATATTCTTATTATCCGAGTAAGGATAATATCTATCTGTTGTGCAGTAAGGGGGAAACCATTTATACTTATTGTTATGGCAAACAGACTGGAAAAGTGAAAGTAAAAGAGCGAAAATCCGAGATTACGGAACGAATGCTGGGTAATCACACCCTTCGTAGGCTGGAAGGTGCTAAGTACTTTATCTTGGATAATGATTTGTGTGGAGGGTCGTTCCATGTAGATTATCGTTCACAAGGAAAGTATTGGATAGATGTACTTATTCCGAACAGTGAAGACAACTGGATAGATATAGACGAGATGAGAACTTCTGACGTAAAGGATGAATCTCTAAAAGCAAAATTCATCCATACTTTGGAGAATGTAGAGGAAGAGAGTAATCCGATATTGGTAATTGCTACATTAAAATAGTAAATGATGGATAAGTCTTTTTTGATAACTACTGGGAATCAGCATCAATATGTATATTCGGATGCTTTGTGCTATTTTCTTTATGTGCCGGAAGAAATGGCAACTGTAATGGAACATATGGATGCATCACTTGTTGATAGAACAAATTATTACGAACGTAAACTGAAATTTCTGAAAGAACATTGTTTTTTTGAAAAGAGAGGGGTAACATTTCAAACAGATTATAGTGAAGAATTGGTAAAACGAAACCTTGCAGGGTTGCGGCAATTATTGATTGAAGTAACTGATAGGTGTAATTTGGAATGTAAGTATTGTGGTTATGGTGAATTTTATTCTAATTATGACCGGCGAGAAACAGGTGACCAGGCTTTTGAAAACGTAAAACTATTGGTAGATTATTTGACTAAACTATGGTGTTCTGATTATAATGTTTCTCATAAAAATGAGATTACAATTGGATTTTATGGCGGAGAACCTCTGCTGAATATGAAACTGGTGAAGGAAACAATTGCCTATATTGAGAGTTTGAATTTGCCTTCTTTGATTTTTAATTACAATACAACCACGAATGCTATGCTACTGGACCGGTATATGGACTATTTGGTGGAAAAGAATTTTAGTATTCTGATTAGTTTGGACGGGAATGAGGTGCAATCTGCTTATCGGGTAGATAAGCATGGAAATTCGTCTTTCTCACGTGTAGTCAGAAACGTAAAGAAACTGCAAGAAACCTATCCGGATTATTTTGAAAAGAAAGTAAATTTCAACTCTGTATTGCATAACTTGAATTCTGTTGCAGAATGTTATTATTCCATCAAAGAACTGTTTGGGAAGAATCCTCGTATGGCGCAGCTAAATACTACTGGGCTTATTCCGGAACGTGTTGAAGAGTTTTCTAAAATGTTTAATGATAGAGTGAGGAGCTTTGATGAAGCAGTGCAACACGAGGATTTGAAGTATACTTTCATTAAGGATGGCAGCCGTTCCGTGAGCTATCATTCGATGTTGATGCGATATGGTGGTAATCGTTATGCTACTTATTTGGATTTGTTTGATACGGGGTGGGAAGACCGATACATTCCCACAGGCACTTGTCGCCCTTTTGAACGCAAATTATTTTTGACAGTTCGTGGAAAAATTCTTCCATGCGAAAAGATTGGACAAGAACATGCTATTGGATATCTGAAGGATGGAAAACTGAATTTGGACTGTGCAGCTGTAGCTAAATATTATAGTTCGATGTACGAAAAGGTAGTAAAAAGCTGTCGACACTGTTATTTAAAAAGGAGCTGCGGTCAGTGCTTGTTTTTGTTGAAGGAAAAGAATGGGCAATTGATATGTCCCGGCATACAAACGGATGCTAAGTTGAAAGAGGAGTTTGGGATTTTTTTAACGTATGCTGAGAATTATCCGAATCATTATGAGGAGTTGTTATCTTCTATTGTAGTCGATTAATTGAAAAAGGAGTAAATGCAATGAATTATTTATTTTATTTGGAGCCTTATGCGTTTTTGTTGCGTAGTAATGACAAAACAGTAGTTTATAATACTCTGAATGCAACTTATTTGATTTGTCCTGATTATCCGATTGTACAGTTGATTATTGAACAGTGGCAAAATCCGACGAATGGGTATAGTGTTTTGTTGGATAAGGAAATGATGGAAAACGAAGTTGTAAGACATTTTGTTGAGGCTGTAAGAGAATTGTTTTCGGGTGATTGTATAGAATATGACGGGAAATTTCCTAAGCCTTATATCTTTCAGCCAACTTTGTTCTTGAATTCAGATATACGTGTCAAAGATGAGGAAAAAAAAGCCTCTTTGGGAAATCGTGTTATGGAAAACCTTAATGAAGTAAATCTGTATTTACCGGCAACGTGTGAGTTGGAGTGTCCGGCTTGTACTTCTTACTTCCATCAAATAAATCACTGTACTGTTCACTCCGGTGATGGACTGAAAACAGACGATTATCGTCGATTAATACGCCAATTCTTGATGAATGGCATTAAACGGATTAATATATTTGCAGGAGGAAATCCGAATAAAAATAGCTATGTTAGGCAATTGCTTCCTGACATGGAAAAATCAAAGGTAGATGTGCATTTGTATTTGGATAATACATTCTTGTGTAGTGAATATGAAGAATTGGTGCAACAGACCAAATGTGTTTTAGAAGTTTTAGTCCATGCTGAAGGTTTTGGTAATCAGCTGACTGAAGATATGCAGAAGTTCCCGTACGATAGAGTGAAGTGGAATTTGATAGTATCCAATGAATCTGATATGGAACGTATAGAAAAAATGGAGATACCTGCAGAAACGGTAGTTCAAATAAAACCTTTTTATACAGCGGAAAATAAAGATTTCTTTAGAGAGTATGTCTACTTGGAAATGCAAGATATATTGGCTGCCCCTATTGATAGAAAAACGATATTTAGGCATCGGACTTTGAATGATAATTTTTTCGGTAAGTTAACAATTTATCCTTCGGGAGAAGTCTATGCCAATGTGAATTGCAGTGTATTAGGAAATATACAAGATTCATCTTTAAAGGAACTTCTCTATAAAGAAATAACAGAAGGAAATGCTTGGCTTAGAATTAGAGGCAATGAAAAACCTTGTAACCAATGTGTTAATAGGGATTTATGTCCCTCTATCTCTAATTATGAGCTGGTGATAGGAAAAAACAATTTATGTAATATACCAATTGAATAAGTGGACGTATTCCCATATTATCGTCAGCTTGATGCCATGGATTGTGGTCCTACTTGCCTACGTATGATAGCTAAGTTTTATGGTAAGAGCTATTCTTTGCAGACTTTGCGTGCCCGTTCTTTTATTTCTCGCAATGGTGTTTCCATGTTAGGCATCAGCGATGCTGCTGAGTCTATTGGTTTCAGAACGTCCGGAGTTCGTGTCTCTTTTGAACAATTGGCGGAAGATGTTCCTCTGCCTTGCATTTTGCATTGGAATCAGAGTCATTTTGTGGTTTGCTATGATGTTAAGAAAAAGAAAGGGCAATACACGTTTAGGATAGCAGACCCTGCAACTCAGTTGGTTACGTATAATGAACTGGAATTGAAGCGATGCTGGTTAGCTACCAAATCGGACGGAGAAGAGAAGGGGACTGCGCTTGCACTGGAACCCACTCCTGACTTTTATAATGGTGAGGGAGAACCGGAACTGAAAGAAAGAGGGTTGCGTTTTTTCTTCCGTTATCTGACTCCCTATAGGAAAGAGTTGTTTCAGCTGATATTGGGCATGTTGGTGGTGAGCTTACTTCAGCTTATCCTACCTTTTCTTACGCAAGCCTTGGTGGATGTGGGTATCAGTGACGGAAATTTGAGCTTTATTACCTTAGTGCTGGTTGCGCAGATTATAATCTCGGTATCACAACTATCGGTAGAGTTTATCCGTAGCTGGATATTGTTGCATGTGAATACGCGTATATCCATCTCCCTTATTTCGGACTTTTTGGCAAAGTTGATGAAGTTGCCGCTTCATTTTTTTGATACGAAGATGGTGGGAGACATTATACAGCGCATTGGTGACCATGACCGTATAAAGAATTTTCTGACAGGTTCTTCTATTAGTACGCTCTTTTCTTTTGTCAGTTTTTTCATCTTTGCTATTGTACTTGCTTACTACAATTTGGTGGTATTGGGAATCTTTCTTTTAGGTAACAGCTTGTATATTGCCTGGATACTTGCTTTTATGAAATATCGCCGTGAATTGGATATCCGTCGGTTTGCACAAGCAGCCGGAGAGCAGAGTAACCTTGTGCAGATGGTGACCGCTATGCAGGAAATAAAGTTGAATAACTGCGAGACACAGAAGCGCTGGCAGTGGGAGCGTATTCAGGTGAAACTATTTAAAATCAGCGTAAAAGGGTTGACGCTAGGGCAGGTACAGCAAGTAGGTTCTGTGTTTTTCAATCAGACCATGAATATTATAATCTCGTTTATTGCGGCAAAGGCGGTGGTGGAAGGGGAGATGACACTGGGTATGATGATGTCTCTGACTTATATCATCGGTCAGCTCAGTGCGCCGGTCTCTTCTTTTATAGGATTTGCGCAGCAGTTTCAGGACGCCAAGATAAGTCTGGAACGGCTGAATGAGGTACATGGGAAGCCGGACGAGGAGCAGGATATTGCTTCAAAATTGTCTGTTTTGCCTGAGAAGCGGGAGCTGAGAATGGAAAATGTGTGCTTCAGTTACGATGGAGCGGATAGAGACTATGTGCTGGATAATGTCTCTTTGGTGATTCCCGAACATAAAGTGACAGCTATTGTAGGTGCGAGCGGGAGTGGAAAGACTACTCTGGTGAAACTGATGCTTGGTTTCTATTCGCCCAATAAGGGGGCTGTGAAGGTGGGTGATGCTTCGTTGGAGAACATAAATCCTCATTTGTGGCGTGCCAAGACGGGAGCCGTGATGCAAGATGGTTTTATCTTTTCGGAAACCATTGCGCAGAATATTGTTGTGGGAGAGGAGCAGGTTGATGTGGAGCGGCTACGTCACGCCGTGACGGTGGCCAATATCCGTGATTTTATAGATTCTCTTCCATTGGGATATAACACCAAAATCGGTATGGAGGGGAATGGTATCAGCCAAGGGCAGAAACAACGTTTGCTGATAGCACGTGCTGTGTATAAAAATCCGGAATTTCTTTTCTTCGACGAAGCCACCAATGCCTTGGATGCAAATAATGAAAAAGAGATTATGGAACATCTGCATGAATTCTATAAAGGAAAAACTGTGGTGGTAGTGGCGCATAGGCTCAGCACGGTGAAGGATGCCGATAAGATTGTGGTACTGGATAAGGGATGCATTGTGGAGGAAGGTACCCATCGGGAACTGACGGAGCGGAAAGGACTATATTACCGGCTGGTTAAGAACCAGTTGGAATTGGGTAGTTAATGAATGGAGGAAGAAAAGAAATATAAAGATATAGAACTCCGCAGTGAAGAAGTGCAGGAGGTGATGAACCATATCTCTCCCTGGGTAGTAAGGTGTGGAATCACTGTCTTGGCGTTGATTTTGCTGATGATACTGGTTGGTTGTTGGATATTCAGGTATCCGGACACCTTGGCGGCAGAGGTGACTCTGGCTACGGAAGAGCCTCCCGCCTTTGTGCTGTCACATGCTACGGGGAAGCTGGATACACTTTATGTGAAGAATGGGAGTCTGGTGAGTACGGATGCGGATTTAGGAGTGATTGGCAATGCTGCGTCTTCTGAAGATGTGCGTTTTCTTAAGGAGAGGATGAAAGCCTGGGAAGCGCAAGATTATGACTGGCGGGAAGGGGTGGAGTTTTTTGCCGGCAGGCGCTGGCAGTTGGGGGAACTGCAATCGGCTTTTGCAGCTTTCATTACTTCACTTACAGAATATGCACGTTTTATGGAGTTGGACTATTACGCTCGGAAACTTCGTTTTCAGGAAAAACAACTGGGTGGACAACGCTCCTATCTTCGGTTGGCAGAGCGGGAATATGAGTTGATTGATAAGGATATAAAGCTTGCCGAGAGTATGTATATCCGTGATTCTATTTTATATGTGCGCAAGGCGATGATTGCTGCGGAATTTGAGGAGTCTGGAAGCAGATATTTGCAAAGTTTGCGTTCTAAAGAAGAGGTACGTATGAGTTTGCTTCAGGCAGAAATGCAGTTGGTGCAACATGAGGAGAATATGTTGGATATACGTAAGCAAGCATACGATGAGGAACAGAGTCGTCGGACTGATTTAAAGAATGCCATAGGGCAGTTAGCCGCGCAATTGAGTGCATGGGAGCACTCTTATTTATTGAAAAGTCCGGTCAGGGGGAAGGTTACTTTTATGACGGTTTGGAGTCGTAACCAGAATGTGAAAGCCGGTGAGACGGTTTTCACGATTCAGCCATCCGACAGTTCAAGGGTGTTAGGTAAGGCTCTACTTCCTTTGCAGGGTTCGGGTAAGGTACATGTGGGACAGCGGGTGCATATACGTCTGAATAATTATCCCGACCAGGAGTTTGGCTATGTAAAAGGGCAGGTTGCAAGTATCTCTCCTGCTCCAACGGAAGAGGGAATGTATATAGTAGAAATAACTTTGCCTGACGGCATGCAGACCAACTACGGCAAACAGCTGCCTGTTTCGCGTGAGTTGAAAGGTACGGCAGACATTATCCTTGCTGACAAGAATGTATTGGAAAGGTTGTTGGCTCCGTTGAGGAAAGTGGTGGAATATGAAAAATAGTTCTATGTAAATTTCGTAATTCATTTGTTTTTAGTATGTTTGTGCTATTCGTATATATAGTATGAAATACTAAGGAAGAGAATGTTCTTAATGAAAGTATGAAAAGAAGAGTTAAAGCATTGACTGTTGTTTTGGCAATATGTCTTATAACTGTTTTTATTCGATGTCAGTCGAATGAAACTCCTATTCAGCAACTTATAGTTGTTGTGAATGGGGATTCTATTGAGATGGTTTTTGTGAAAGGAGGTACATTTATGATGGGATGTACAGATGAGCAGGGATGTGACTGTGAGGATAACGAGAAACCAGCACGTAAGGAGTCGGTATCTGATTTTTACATAGGAAAATATGAAGTTACTCAAAGGCTGTGGAGGGCGGTTATGGATACTGATTCCATTTTGCCGTTTAATGGGGGATGCGAAGATTGCCCGATGGAAAATGTAAGCTGGAAAAATGCGCAGGAGTTTATCGGTAGATTAAATGCTATGACCGGTAAAACATTTCGTCTTCCGACTGAGGCCGAATGGGAATACGCAGCGCGTGGTGGACACAAAAGTAAGCACTATAAATACAGTGGCAGCAATCAGGTAAGTGAGGTGGCTTGGTATGTTGGGAATTCCTCTGGCGGACAATATGGAGAAGCTGGAACTACCCGTCCGGTAGGTCTGAAAAAAAGCAATGAATTGGGATTGTATGATATGAGTGGCAATGTTTGGGAGTGGTGTGGTGATTTGTATACTAAAGAATACAAGCAAGGTGGTAAGTCTATCCATCCGGGATGGCCTTTTGAGGGTACTTATCTTTTTTTCCGCCGAATATTGCGAGGTGGAAGTTGGGGAGGAACAGCAAAGGGGTGTCGGGTGTCGTACATTGATTACGACATTGAGAATTATAGTGACGAGTATGGAGGTTTTCGCCTTGTGATGGAGCCGGAATCGATTAAATAATGTAATTAATGATGATAAGTGATATTTTACTACTTTCAGAGTAATGAATAGAAATGGTATGAGATATATGTGGAAATTCTTTTTATTATTGATGTTGGTTGTAACTTCGTGTTCCGAAAAGCAGATTGATGGCAATGTAATTAATGTTGCGGAAGCAATGAGTAGATTGTCAGAAGGACAATCTGTACAAAATTTGTTTTCCAGCATAAGTTATATTCCTTTGGAGACTAATGAGCAGGCTATTATAGGAAAATATCCGGAGTGCATAATTATGGATAGTGCGATATTGGTATCTTCTGTCCATCAGAATCTGAAGCTTTTTGACCGTACTAACGGGAAGTATATTCGGGATATTGGACACGTAGGTGCTGATCCGGAAGGATATGCAAAGGATTCATGGGGGAAAGTGAGCTTTTGGGCTGATGCGGTTCGGAGAACCGTTTATCTATTGGGATGGAATAATGATTTCCTACTATATGGATTTGATGGGAAATATAAGGATAGAATTCGATTGCAAGATACAGTCAATTGTATTCTGTCCCAAAATTACTATTTGATGGATGCGGACAGAATTTGGGGACATAATAAAATGAAACTCTCTCCGGAGACGCCATCAGTCTTTTATATGGATAGAAATACGATGTCATTGACCGGTATTGCTACATGGAATTCAGCCCTGCTTCCCATGGATGAGGTTTTGTCGGTTTCAAATTTGTTGGGGGGCAATGTTGCTTATGGAGGTGACTTGGCAATGGCAGAATTTGTTGGTGACCGGAAATATTATACGGCAATCAATAGCCCTTCGTTATGGAAATCTAAGGATGCCATCCGAGTGAAACAAGCTTTTAATGATACTATCTATACTATTTCAGAGCAGGGACTTACTCCATATCTGGTTTTTGAACTGGGTGAGTGGCACTGGAGTGAGCAGCAGCAATTGGATGTAGAAGGATGTGATAAGAAAATAGCCATAGACTATATTCTGGAGAATGCAGAGTACATCTATTTCCATTTTCATACAAGCTTATATTTAGAAGAAAGTCAGTCATATTGTGGATTTTACCATAAGGAAAAGAAAACTGTTGTTTGCCAAAAGGGTGATAGCTTATTTGATAAAATGAATAATCAGCATATCCAAATCAGGGGAGTCACTTCGGATGGACATTTTTTTGCTTTGTTACAACCGGATGAACTCAGTGATGATAATCAACGGAGAATGGGAGTAGAAGAGGAAGGTAACCCTATTATGGTCATGCTTTATTAAGTACTTATTCCGTCGTCTTCCCCCTTGCATCCAAATACCCTCTTTTAAACATATCCACGAACAGAAAGAATAGTGACAAGAGCAGTGGCCCGAAGATGACACCCATGAATCCGAAAAGGGACAAGCCGATTACAACTCCGAAGACAGTGATAAGCGGATGAATGTCTGCCATTTTCTTCTGGATGATGAAGCGTATCAGGTTGTCGAGCTGTGAAATGACTGCACCGCCATAGATGGCCAGGCCGATAGCTTGAACCCAGTTGCCTATCAATGCCATGTAGACAGCTATCGGAAACCATACCAGCGCTGTTCCTACCATTGGGATGATGCTGGCGAAGCAGGTCAGGAAACCGGCGAACAAGATGTTGGGAGCACCGAAGATCCAGTAGCCTATCATGGCTACTCCTCCTTGTATGACGGCGAGTAAGGGGATGCCGATGGCATTGGAGCGGACAATCATGTTGATTTCGTGGATGACGTTTTGTGTATTGTCATCGTTGAACGGCAGTAGGTCGTTGACGTACTGTTCCATCTTTTTGCCCCCTATCAGCATGAAGTAGAGTACAAAGACCAGTACGAAGATGTTGACGGCAAAACTGCTGATACCTCCCATGATGGCTTGCCCGATGCGGGGAAGAATTGAAATGACGTATGCCACCGTGTCTTTCCCCAAGATATAGTAGCCGGTTTTGGCTTTAATGATGTTGGCCGCTTCTTCGAAAGGAGCTATAATGGCTTGCGGGTCCAGATTGATGTTTTGAAGATTGACCACAGCCAGCCATACCACCAGCCCAAGCGGAACCAGAAAGCAGAGAATTGCCTCTGCCGTAATGAGGGTGGCAGCTATGCTGCGCTTCATTTTCCGCTTGTCGGAAAGGTACATCATCTGCTTTCTCACCAGGATATAGATAGTCAAGGCTCCCAGCAGACCGCCCATGAATGGGGCTATTTGTCTGAAAAGAATGATTCCCAGCCCGATAATGATAGCTATCAATGAATATTTCCAGTATTGTTCTTTTGTGCTCATAAAGTTCCTGTATTTCTTAGTAAAGAAACATAAAAGAAGTTGAAAAGGTTTGGAAATTGTGGCCGGAATTCAATATTTATCCTTCGTCCAGCCAGCCTAACCCCTGGCGTATGATTTCCGGCTCCCCATTGGTGCAATCCACTACGGTAGAGCCTTCCGTACCGCCGATACCGCCGTCTATTACCAAATCGACAATATCACCGAATTTCTCGTCAATCAGTTCCGGGTCTGTGCAGTATTCAATGTCCTCATTGTCATCATGCGGCAATGTAGTTGTCATGATGGGAGCATCCAGCAGGCGGGCTATTTCTTGAATGATGGAATTGTCCGGCATACGGATGCCGACCTCCTTACGGTTACGGAATATCTTGGGCAGGCGGGTGGTGCCGTTCAGAATGAAGGTGAAAGCTCCGGGCAGATTACGCTTCATCAACTTGAAGGTGCTGTTGTCCACTTTGGCGTATTCGCTGACCTTGCTCAAGTCGTAGCAGATGATGGAAAGATTGTTCTTCTTGGGGTCGATATTTTTAAGACGGCAGATACGTTCGATGGCTCGTTCCTTCAGTCCGTGGCAGCCGATGGCATACATGGTGTCGGTGGGGTAGATGATGATGCCCCCGTCGTTCAGAATGTCGATTACTTGTTGCAAATCTGCCGGGTTGTTGTTCTTTTCATAAAGTTTCAGAAGCATGGCAGAAATGGATTTGAGTTTTATATTACATGCAAAAATAGATAATAATCGGCTTATAAACAAGCAATTCACCTTTTTAGCATCTCTTTCTCCAGTTTCTTTATCTTCTTCCAGGCCTCTTTGAATTTGGGACAGAGGGTGACGGCTTTCTCATAGTTTTTCATGGCCGCCTCCTTCATGTCATGCTTCAGGCATTCGTCACCCATAAGGATGTATTCGCGGGCATACTTCACGAGGGCTTTCTCTTTCTCCAATGCTGCTTGCTTCAGTGCACGGTTTTCCTCTTTCAGACGGTTGATGATGTTCAGCTTCCGGCGGATGAGGCGCTGCACGTTGGGCTTCTCGATGTCGTAGCGGGAATGGATGGCTTTGAAAAACTCATCCAGGAAAGTGCCGAAGTCCCCTTTGTCGAAGGCTTTGGCGGCGGCAACGTATTGAACGTCTGCCTGTGCTTGCTTCAAGGCACGGTCGATGGCGGTGCGGTTGTTGAAGCGTTCGGAGAAGCTGACAATCTCCGGACGCACGAATACATCGGCACGGCTGATGGGCTTTTTCAGCTGGATGCCTTCCAGCGAGGTGCAGCGGCTGAGGGCTACGTATGCCTGCCCACCGGCAAACACGCCGCCGGTAAAGTCGATGACTACCCGGCTGAAGGTCAGCCCTTGGCTCTTGTGGACGGTGATGGCCCATGCCAGGCGCACGGGATATTGTGTAAAGGTTCCCAGTTCTTCCTCTTCAATCTGTTTCTTTTCTTCGTTGTATTTGTAGCGGATGTTTCGCCACGACTCTCGTTTGACGTCACATTCCTTGCCGTCGTCGGTGATGACGTAGAGGGTCTCTTCGATAGGGTCGAAGCCGCTGATGACGCCGATGGTGCCGTTCACCCAGCGGCGGTCGAAGTCATTCTTGATGAAGATGATTTGTGCGCCCGGTTTCAGTACCAGTTCCTGCGAGGTGGGGAGGCTGCTTTCGGGAAAGTCTCCCATGATTTCGCCGTAGAAGGTGACCGGGTCACCGGGAAGTTCCGCCAGTTTTTTGTCGTTGATGTAGTCCACATTGTCACGGCGGGTGGCGAGGGTGATGTACATGTCGGCTTCCGATTGCTCTATTTGGGTGCCATAGCGGGTGTTGAGCAGCTGAAGTTCGGCAGAGCCGACGGTATTGTTGCGGATGTGGTCCAGCACATGGATGAACTTGCTGTCTGTTTGCCGGTATACTTTCTGCAGTTCGATGGAGACAAGGTCTATCTGGCCGAATACCCTGGCAGAGAAGAAATAAGGGGTAGGGTAGAATCGGTTCAGTATCTCCCGTTCATCTCCTTTGACGACGGGTTCCAACTGGAACACATCGCCCACCAATAATATCTGTTTGCCGCCGAAGGGTTCGCGCAGGTTGCGGGAATAGACGCGCAGGATGCGGTCTACGGCGTCGATGATGTCGGCGCGTACCATGGAAATCTCGTCGATGATGACCAGTTCCAGTTCTTCCAGTAGTTTGCGGTGGGGTTTGGTGTATTTGAAAAATTCGTGGATGCGTCCCCGTTGCAGACTGAAGTTCGGGTCATCGGGCAGCAGGGGGTAGAAGGGCAGTTTGAAGAAGCTGTGCAGGGTACTGCCTCCGGCATTGATGGCGGCTATTCCGGTAGGGGCAAGCACTACATGCTTTTTCTTCGTATTCGCGCAGATATATTTCAGGAAGGTCGATTTGCCCGTACCTGCTTTGCCCGTCAGGAATACGGACTGACGGGTATACTGAATGAGGTTCAAGGCATCTTGAAACTCTTTGTTTTGTGTATCGGGAACGAAGCTCAAAAGATTTCAGATTTATGATGGATTCCCGACTATGCCGAAATATTTCAGGGCGTTGGCGATGCCGTCTTCATCAACAGAAGTGGTTGTGTAGTTACTGGCAGCTTTTACGTCGTTATTGGCATTGCCCATGGCTACACCGATACCGGCATGGCGCAACATGCTGATGTCATTTCCTCCGTCGCCGAAGGCCATGGTCTCTTCCAGCTTGATGCCGAAGTGGCGGATAATCTGGTCGATACCGTTTTGCTTGGTGTTTCCTTTGGCTGTCACGTCTACGAAGGCAGGATGCCAGCGGCCCATCTCGCAGTGGGGGACGGAGGGCAGGATGATTGCTTCTTCCTCGGCGTTGATAAAGGGAGTCAGCTGGAAGAAGGCTTTGTCGGCATGGCTGTCGGTATAGGGCTTTGCTTCGATGGGGTCCACTTTCAATTGGTGATGGAAGATTTCCTCCACTACTTCGCCGGGCTGGTTCACGCAGATGTCGTGCTCTCCCACCAGGATGCATGGGATGTTGCGTTCGTGGCAGAAAGCTGTCAAGGCATCCACTTCCGCTGTCGGTATGGGGCTTTTGTAGATAACGGTGTCTTCTACAAAGCAATAGGCGCCGTTCATCGTGATGTAGCCGTCTATCAGATTCCGTTCCTGCAAGGCGGACAAGTTGTTGATGATGACGCGCGGACGTCCGGTAGAAATGAAGATATGTATGCCTTTGGCCTTGGCGGCAGTCAACGCTTCAATAGTGGAAACGGGAATTTCGTGGGTCTTGAAGCTGACCAAGGTTCCGTCGATGTCAAAAAACAGAGCTTTTATCATAAGGGGTTCTTTTATCTTGTGCGCGAAATTACTTAAAAAAGCGAAGATATTTCGTACTTTTGCGCACAAATAAATGATAAATAACAAATGAAGAAACATTCTTTGAAAGATTGGATGATAGCGGTGCGTCCGTGGTCATTCCCCGCCTCTTCGATGCCGGTGGTGGTGACGTTGGCATATCTGTATTGGATGCAGCAGGACATAAACTGGGTGAACGGCATCTGGGCATTGCTGAACATCGTCGTGTTTCACGCTGCCGGGAATACCTGGAGCGATTATTTTGACTATAAGCATAAGGTCGATGCAAGGGATACCTTTGGCGCCAAGACCTTGACCGACGGGATGTTTGCTCCGCGCGAGATATATGGCTTGTCGATGGCATTGCTGGCAGTTGCCCTTGTTGCGGGTGTCGGCCTGCTGTGGCGTACGGGGTTGCCGTTGCTGTACATCGGTATAGGCGGCGCGGCTTGCTCGTTGCTTTATCCGCCGCTCAAGTATCGTGCGTTGGGCGATGTCGTCATCTTTTTGGCGTATGCCTTGCTGCCGACGTTGGGTACCTGCTATGTGGCTACGGGAGTAGTTGACTGGAATGTCTTGTGGATAGCTCTGCCGGTGGGACTGATTACGGTGGCCATTCTGCATGCCAATAATACACGGGATATGCGTACCGATGCCCGTGCCGAGATTCAGACACTGGCCATGAAGCTGGGAGGAAAGGCGTCGATGTACGTTTATTGTGCCGAAGTCCTTTTCCCTTTTGGCTGGATAGCCGGCTTGATAGCTGCGGGAACTCTTCCTCTATGGACCCTGCTGGTGATGCCGGCACTGGTTCCTGCCATAGGCAATGTACGGGTGGTGTCCCGTTTTCCCGGAAAGGGAGAAAGTGCCATAGCCGGTCTGGATGAGATGACGGCAAAACTCCAGTTGTTGTTCAGTCTGCTGTTCACGTTGTCGTTCGTTGTAGCCGGTTTGCTGTCATGAAGAAGCTGATTTTTACCATTCTGCTGGCTGCCGTGCTGTGGACGGTCATGTTTTCGCCTTGGACGGCTCCTTTCGTGAATTTCTGGTGGATGATGACCGGTTCTGCGCTCACGCTGTCCGTGTTTGCCACCTTGTTCAATCCCGGCTGGTGGCGGGAGGTGAAGTGGAGCTTGCCGAATGTCTTGCTGGGAATTGGCATTGCTGTTGCTTTGTGGGGCGTTTTCTGGTTGGGAGACAAGGTGTCATCTTGGATGTTCGATTTTGCCCGTCCGCAGGTGGACTCCATTTATGGGATGAAAGAGGGAGAGTCTCCTTGGCTGTTGGCGGCATTGCTACTGTTGCTGATAGGGCCGGCGGAAGAGATTTTCTGGCGCGGCTATGTGCAACGCACGCTTTCCAAACGCTGGAATCCGAATGCGGGTTTTGTGGTGGCTACTTTGATTTATGCACTGGTGCATGCCGGTTCCTGCAACTTCATGCTGGTCATGGCGGCTCTGGTGGTGGGGGCGGCATGGGGCGCGCTTTACCGTTTCTTTCCGAACCGCTTTGCCGCTATTATCTTGTCTCATGCAGTGTGGGATGTGGCGGTATTTATATTTTTCCCGATATGATTATTATTTACAAAAATAAGGTGGCAGTAATGGATTGTATACTGAGCCCTATTCAGTCGTATACTGAAATAGGTTCAGTATACGACTGAATAGGGCTCAGTATACGACAGAAATAGGATGTATTTATACATGTTGATAATCAGATAGTTGTAAATTCTCTTTCGGGCGGTATAAAAACAAGACAAATTGATGCGTTGAATTAGTGAAACTACAATAAAAAGACAAGCAAATGACTTACAATTTTGATGAAGTAATAGAGCGCCGTGGTACCGACTCCGTGAAATGGGACGGTGTGAAGAGTGTATGGGGACGCGATGACCTCCTCCCCATGTGGGTGGCGGATATGGATTTCCGCACGCCCCCGTTTGTGATGGAAGCCTTGCGGAAGCGTCTTGAACATGAAGTGCTGGGCTATACGTCTGCGTGTGAGGAATGGTATACTTCCATTTGTAGCTGGCTCAGTCGTCGCCACGGTTGGGACGTCACTCGCGAGATGCTGACTTTTGTACCCGGCATTGTCCGCGGTCAAGCCTTCGCATTGCAATGCTTCACCAATCCCGGCGACCGGGTAATGGTGATGACTCCCGTTTATCATCCCTTCTTCCTGGTGACGCAACGCATGAAGCGCGAAGTGGTTTACTCTCCGCTCGACCTGAAAGATGGACAGTATCAGATTGACTTTGAGCGTTTCCGTAAGGATATACAAGGATGCAAAGTATTGATTCTCTGCAATCCCCATAACCCGGGCGGGCGTGTATGGACGGTGGACGAATTACGCCGGATTGCTGATATTTGTACGGAAAGCCATACGTTTGTCATCTCCGATGAAATTCATGCCGACTTGACTCTGCCACCTTACAAACACCATCCTTTTGCTACTGTTTCGGGGGCTGCCGCGCAGAATTCCCTCACCTTCATGGCACCCAGCAAAACATTCAATATGCCGGGATTGGGAAGTTCGTACGCCATTATCCTCAATGAGGACATCCGCCACCGTTTTCAGGAGTTCATGGAAGCGGGCGAGTTCAGCGAAGGGCACATGTTGGCCTATATCGGTGCGGCTGCTGCCTATATGCATGGTGAGGAATGGTTGGAACAGCTGCTGGACTATATAAAGGGCAATATCGATTTCACGGAGAACTACCTGCGCGAGCATATTCCGGGCATCGGCATGATACGTCCGCAGGCTTCTTACCTGATTTATCTGGACTGCCGGGGATTGGGGCTGACTCAGGAGGAACTGGTGAGATTATTTGTAGACCAGGCACACCTGGCGCTGAATGACGGTACCATGTTCGGTGAACCGGGCAAGGGATTTATGCGGCTGAATATCGGCTGCCCGCGTTCGGTGTTGGAGCAGGCGCTGAAGCAACTGGAAACTGCGGTTGCAGACAAATGATAGAAAAAACTATATCTCCTATATTATGAATAGATTACCTTTCCTTGGACTATTGTTTGCGTTGCTGTGCCTTGTTACCTGCCGGCAGATGAATGAGGCACATCTGTTACATCTGGCAGAAAAGCAGGTGAATATGAATGTGGACAGCGTGTATGCCTTGCTGGTACAGATAGAGAGGCCATCGCAACTTTCGGATGAGGAGAGGCTGTTGTATGGATGGCTGAATGCTTATGTGCACTATAAACGGCACAACTCGATGGCGGAAGATTCCTTGATATTGCCTGCTTCCGATTATTACGTCTTCCGCAACGACACGGCGAAGAATCTGTTTTCCTATCAGTTGAAAGCCTGGTACTGGTATTGGCTGAAAGAGCACGAACGGTGTATAGCTGCCATTGACAGCGGCGTAGCTTTGGCCAAGGCGCTGCAGGACACGGGAAGAATGGCTGATATGCTGATTGATAAGGCATACTGGTATGTGTATGTCTGGAAAGATTATGAGAAAGCGATAGAAACTTTCCGTACCGCCATAGCTTTGGACGCAAGAGCCGGAAGCTTCTTCTCTATGGGAATTGCCATGGGGCTGAACAAGAATGATTCTGCATCCTATTACATGGAGCGCAGCATAGAACTGGCAGTGGAGGCAGGAGATACCAGTAAGATAGTGCATTATTTGCGTAACTATGCCCAGATGCAGGCTTACTCTTTTGATGAACCTTCCGGTGCAATAGCTACTATTCGTCGTATGGAGCAGTATGTCATCGACCCGGTGCAGTTGCGTATGGGAGATCTGGTGAAAGTGGAAGTGTTCTTGAAAGAAGGGCAGCTTGATTCGGCGGAATACTATTTGAATAAGGAGAGGAAACGTGGCGAGGGCCGGAACCGGTTTCTGACGGAAGAGAATATGGTGGCGGTATATAGGGCATTGATAGATTATACACGTCACCGTACGTTTGATGTGCTGGACGTGGCGCGCTATAATGATTCTGTAGCCAATGCTCTTACTGCGTTGCAGAGTACTGTCCGGCGTAAGGACGAGTCGAAGGAGACGCTTTCGCAAGCCAACTTGATTCTGACGGTGGAACGGAAGCAGGCACAACTGAATTTGTTGCTGGCACTGTTGGTACTGGTGCTTGCAGGTGGTGGTGTGTCCCTTTATATCCGTAACCGGCGCAACCGGCTGATTGAAGCGGAAGAACGGGCGGAAACACTGACCCGGTTGCTGGAAGATGCGACCAGGAACCAGTCGAAAGGGGAAGACGGGCAGTTTTTTCGGAAAATACTGTTGCAGCAATTAGGCATGATACGGCTGGTGGCTAAACAACCTACCTCACAGAATCAGGAGCTGCTTCGCCGCATTTCGGGTATTACCAGCCATGAACTGCCGGTAGAGAGTTTGCTGGTATGGGAGGACTTGTATCCTATCATAGACCGGATTTATGATAACTTCTACACAAAGATGGACAGCCGTTTTGGAGATGTGCTCATTGACAAAGAAAAGCAGCTTTGCTGCCTGCTCTGTGCGGACTTCTCGACGAAGGAGATTAGTGTGGTGACACAACAGAGCATTCCTACCATTTACCAGCGAAAGACGAATATCCGCAAGAAACTGGGGATGGGGGAGAAGGAAGGCATCGTAGAGTTTATAGGCAGCATATAGACCGGAAAAGGCATAATATAGACTTTTGTAAAATTAAAGTGTTGATATGTAGTGATTTGTAGTTTTGGGATATAGACTTTTTATTCCTCGATATAGACCGTTTGAGGCATGTTTTACCCCTACCTTTGTATCAGCGAAATACAAGGTGTGAAATATTGAAATCAAACGCATGATGAAAGAAAAACTACTGAACAACGTTAGAAAAAGAGTGATGGTATGGGTGGCCTTGGCAAGTATGGCAACTCTGCTTCCTGCTCAGACTTACCGGCTTTCCGGTTGTGTGCAGGACGAGAACCGCCAACCGGTAGAGGTGGCGAATGTGCTGCTGAAGCAGGCAAAAGACAGTACCTATATTACCGGTATGCTGACCGACACACAAGGTTGTTTTTCCTTTGACCAGCCACTGGGAGAATACTTGTTGCATATTACCCTTATCGGCAGCGAAGACCTCTACGTTCCCGTTGTGCTGCAAGGAAACAAAAACGTTGGCGAATTGACATTGAAATCTTCTTCCGCCTTGCTGGACGAAGTGACCGTTACGGCCGCGCGTCCCGTTATCAAGCGTCTGGTGGATAGGGTAGTGTTCGATGCACATAATACCATAGCCTCTGCCGGAGGCAGTGCACTCGACCTTCTGCGTGAAGTGCCCGGTCTGCAGGTTGGACAAAACAGTATTGGTATTATAGGTAAAGGGGGTATCAAGGTTTATATCAACGACCGTGAGACGAAGCTGTCGGGAGATGAACTGATAGATTACCTCCGTTCCTATGACGCCTCCCAGATACTGAAGGTGGAGGTGATTACCACGCCTCCGTCCAAATATGATGCCGCCGGAAATGCAGGCATCATCAATATTCGCTTGAAGTCACGTCCCAAAGATTACGTGGGTGGTACGGCTTCCGCTTCCTACAGCGCTGGTGAAAAGGACAATTACGGATATGGCGGGGTAAGCCTGAACCTCAGCAAGGGGCGCGTGTCATCCTTCCTCAACGGGGGTACTACGCAGGGCAACTATGAGACGCGTGAGAAGAATTACCGCTATTTTCCGCAGAACACCTGGAACAGCCGTGCCGACTACACCAATTACATGAATAGCTTCTACCTTCAGGGAGGTGTGGACGTATCGTTGGAACGGGACTGGACTGTAGGTATGCAGGCCATCTATAATCACAGTGCTCCCAAACCGGGCAACGCCCTTTCATGGACGGAAGTTTACGATGCCTCTACCGCCGTATTGGATTCTTTGCTGTACTCCAACAGTGACAAGGATACCAGTTCCGACCGCCTCAATCTGAATTTTCATACCGATAAGGTCTGGGATGACAAAGGCAAGAAAATGACTTGGGATGTGGATTACCTGCGTGACAACCGGGACGAAAATATGGGCTTTCTCTCGAAAACCCTCCTGCCTGACGGTACGGAGATTCCGGGCACAAACTTCGATTACAACTATCTGCAACATCGCAAGGTAGATGTAGTCTCCTCCGCTCTTGATTTCATCCTTCCTTTTGAAAAGTACAAGATAACGGCAGGTGCCAAGGTCTCCTTTACCAACACTCGCAACGGTATCAATTACGATACATCGGACCCTACGCTGGTGCAGGATGATTATTTCCGTTACAAGGAGCAAATCTATGCCTTATATGCTGATTATAGCCGTGAATTTTCCGAACGTTTTTCCATGCAGTTGGGCTTGCGTATGGAGCACACCCGCACTACCGGTATTTCCGAAGCGAAGGATACGGAGGACAAGCACGACTATACGCGCTTGTTCCCTACTGTCTATCTGCTTTATTCGCCTACAGACGGGCATGCGCTGAACTTCAGTTTCTCCAACCGCATCTCCCGTCCGTCACAGAATATGGTCAATCCTTTTCCGTTCTATCAGAACAAATATACGTATGCCTGCGGACGTGAGGACTTGAAACCCAGCTACACTTACAATGCAGAACTGGGATATACGTTGAAGAACAACTTCAATGTTTCCGCTTATTATTCTTATTCGGACGATGTATTCTTCCAGGTTGTGGACTTGGATGCCGAAACGAATGTGACTTCTTTCCTTTGGGAGAATTTCATGCAGACGCATGCTTTCGGGCTTAACAATTCGTACACTTTCCGTACCAAATGGCTGCAAGCTTACGCCCAGCATGGAGTGAGCTATCGCCGGACTACCTCCAGCGCTGCCACCACCTCTCCCGAGGAGAAAGGATGGGCTTATAACGCCAGCCTGCGCAACACTTTCTTCTTCAATGAAAAGAAGACTCTTCTGGCCACGTTGTCCGGTTCCTATTCTTCCCGTCAGTATCAGGGCATCTATCTGATGAGCCCCACTTACAGCGTCAGTGCAGGTATGCTTTATCGGTTGTTGAACAATAAGCTCAGCCTCAGCCTGAATGTCAACAATTTGTTTGTCAGCCATTCCAAATTGGAAACCATGTCCAACGGGTTGAAGATAATTGCCGACAATCAGTTTGCCTTTGCCAGTTTCCGTATCGGTGTATCCTATACTTTCGGTGGTGATATACGTAGTAAGGGTCAGCGGAACAGTAACGAGGATATTCAGAGGAGGCTATAATAAGAAGTTTATTGCGTGTTGGCAATTGGAAGAAAATATTTATCTTTGTGATACAAGCGATTGTAACAACGATTAATATAAAACCATGATGAAACAGAAACTTCTTTACCTTTTGCCACTCTTCCTATTGTCGGGATGTGGACAGGTTACTTACAAGAATGCATCTCTGCCGGCAGAAGAGCGTGCCGGACTTTTGCTGAAGGAACTGACGCTCGAAGAGAAGGTGTCCTTGATGATGGACAGCTCCAAACCAGTGGAACGCCTGGGCATCAAGCCCTATAACTGGTGGAATGAAGCGTTGCATGGAGTGGCGCGTGCCGGGCTGGCCACAGTGTTTCCCCAACCGATTGGTATGGCGGCATCCTTCTCGCCGGAGACTGTATACGAGGTATTTACTGCTGTTTCTGATGAGGCCCGTGCCAAGAATGCCTACTATACATCCCAGGAAAGCCATGAACGCTATCAAGGATTGACGATGTGGACGCCTACAGTGAATATCTATCGCGACCCCCGCTGGGGAAGGGGTATAGAGACTTATGGGGAAGACCCTTATCTGACCAGCCGTATGGGTGTGATGGTTGTAAAAGGTTTGCAGGGTACGAACGATGGAAAATATGACAAGCTGCATGCTTGTGCCAAGCACTTTGCCGTACACTCCGGTCCGGAATGGAACCGCCATGAGTTTAATGCGGAAAATATCAAGCCCCGTGATTTGTATGAAACTTATCTTCCTCCTTTCGAGGCTTTGGTGAAAGAAGGAAAAGTGAAGGAGGTGATGTGTGCCTACAACCGTTTTGAGGGCGATCCTTGCTGCGGTAGCGACCGCCTACTGATGCAGATTTTGCGCGATGAGTGGGGATTTGACGGTATTGTCCTTTCGGACTGTGGAGCTATTGCCGATTTTTACAGAGACTATGGTCATAAGACGCATCCTGATGCAGAGTCCGCTTCGGCGGCTGCGGTGCTGAGTGGAACTGACTTGGAGTGCGGTTCGAGTTACGAGGCCCTGGTAGAAGCGGTGAAGCAGGGAAAGATTGATGCCGTTATTATCGACAGTGAACCAGCAAAGTATTTTGTAGAAAAGAATGATGATCTCACCATTTTAGACGAACCATTTGCGGAAGAAGAATATGCGATCGCCATGAGTTTGGACAATACAGAGCTGCAAAAAGAAATCAATGCCGCTTTGAAAGAACTGAAAGATGATGGCACACTGGAACAGATTTCCAACAACTGGATCGGAGACAATGCTGGAGAAACACCATATACTTCGCCAGATAACGTAGACAGAAGCAATGGTACACTTGTTATGGCCACCAATGCAGAATTCCCGCCATATGAAAGCAAAGATGGTACGGAAGTTGTTGGCATTGATGCGGATATGATGCAAGCTGTTTGTGATAAATTGGGCTATGAGCTGAAAATTGATGATATGGCATTTGACTCTATCATTTCTGCTGTCTCTTCTGGTAAAGCAGATATTGGCGTTGCAGGTCTAACGGTTACAGAAGACCGAAAGAAAAATGTACTTTTCTCAGATGCCTATACGACTTCCAAACAAGTAATCATTGTACGGAACAAGTAATTAGAGGTCTTGCACATGACAAAGTTTCTGGATGATTTTAAACAAAATTTTATAGAGCATGATCGGTGGCAGTATTTGACAAACGGTCTAAAAACAACACTTATGATTACATTTTTTGCTGCATTACTAGGTTTTGTTTTAGGCTTTTTAGTAGCAATTATACGTTCAACGCATGATAAAACAGGAAAATTAAAGTTTCTAAATGTACTCTGTAAAATTTACCTAACCGTTATCAGAGGTACACCAACAGTTGTACAGCTTCTGATTACCTATTTCGTTATTTTTAGTTCCGTTCGAATTGATCAAACACTTGTCGCAATTATGGCATTTGGAATCAATTCCGGTGCGTATGTTGCAGAAATTATGCGTTCCGGCATCATGTCTGTAGACGGCGGACAACTTGAAGCGGGAAGATGCCTTGGATTAAGTTATCGACAAACCATGTTCTCCATTATTCTTCCACAAGCATTTAAAGCAGTTTTACCAGCCTTGGCCAATGAATTTATTGTATTGTTAAAGGAAACATCTGTTGCCGGATATATTGGAATTGCAGATTTGACAAAGGGTGGCGACATTATTCGTTCACAGACTTATTCACCATTCATTCCGCTTGTTGCAGTCGCACTGATCTATTTGATTATGGTTGTTTTCTTAACACGTCTTGTGGGAAAACTGGAAAGGAGACTGGCAAAAAGTGATCGAGGTTAAAAATCTTGTCAAGTCCTTTGGCGAAAATACTGTACTGAATCATGTCAATGAGACCATTGAAAAAAGTGAAAAGGTTGTCATTATTGGTCCATCTGGTTCCGGAAAATCTACATTTTTAAGATGTTTGAATTTGTTGGAAACACCGACATCAGGCAATATTATCTTTGAAGGAAAAGATATTACAAAGGCAAGTGACACAGAAATCAATCAATTGCGGCAGCGAATGGGAATGGTATTTCAACATTTTAATCTATTCCCACACCTAACCATTCAAAAGAATATTACATTGGCTCCTGTTAAACTTGGACTTATGACACAAAACGAAGCCAATCATCGTGCAGAAGAATTACTGGAAACAGTTGGTCTTCCTGATAAGGCTGATGCCTATCCGGCTATGTTATCCGGTGGACAAAAGCAACGAATTGCCATTGCACGTTCCCTCGCCATGAATCCGGATGTCATGTTGTTTGATGAACCAACATCTGCACTGGATCCCGAAATGGTCGGAGAAGTTTTATCGGTTATGAAACAGCTTGCAAATGAAGGACTTACTATGGTGATCGTAACACATGAGATGAATTTTGCACGAAACGTGGCAGACCATATTGTTTTTATGGAAAAAGGTGTAATCGTAGAAGAAGGGACACCGGAAGCGCTGTTTACGTCCGACAACCAGCGAATCAAAGAATTTCTTGGGAAATTTCAGGATTAAACAGGATATTGACGCAAAAGCAGACAGAAAGAAAAAGAATCTCTCTGTCTGCTTTTTTACAGTAGATTTTTGCCTGATTGTCATGTATAATAAAACGAGGCATGGGACAAGTG
>ERZ773181.982-NODE-982-length-26565-cov-173.447152_pt1 | contig 26565 bp, 22 predicted proteins | sample MGYA00581001_ERZ773181 | MGnify/ENA primary metagenome ERZ773181 (study PRJEB29015, sample SAMEA2737780) | human gut metagenome | biome: human gut; feature: human-associated habitat; material: faeces | place: China | collected 2012 ...
GGGCGAAGGCAGCGCGCTGCCGCTTTTTTTGTTTACGGGAAAAAATATAAAAAACAGACTGATCAACCAGTCTGTTTTTCTTTAATAAAATTAATTTATTAGCTCATAATTAATTATTTTGTTTTGATCTTTTTTTTTGTCTTTTCCATTGCTTAAGTATTATCAATTATTTAATTAGTTAAATTAACGTATACAAAATTCAAAACAAAAAGCTTTGATACATTTTCGAGTATCAAAGCTATTCTTTTTAATTGTGGTGGAGATGACGGGGATTGAACCCGCGACCTCATCGTTGCGAACGATACGCTCTCCCAACTGAGCTACACCCCCTTAAACTCCCATCTGGGAGTTTTTTTATTACTTTATTTCTTCTATGTCGTCAAATGAAGATGTAATCTCTGTGAAACGTCCGAAGAACATTATTCTCAAAGTTACTTCATTCTTATCTTGATCTACTGCAGTAATTTGACCGATTGAGTTTTCGAATGTGCCGCTGAGAACCTTTACTGTATCGCCAACTTTGTATCCGGTGAACATATCATCATCAGTAATCTTCATTCTCTTTAAAACAGGCTCTATTTCTTCACGAGGAACAGGGAAAGGTTTTGCTCCACCTCCGGATGATCCTACGAATCCTGTGACATCTGGTGTGTTTCTGACCATATACCAAGCTTTATCGTCCATAATCATTTCGATGAAGATGTATCCAGGGTAGAAGTTCTTTATGACTTTCTTTCCATTAGGCTTTCCATTCTTATCTTTTCCATCTTCTTCGTATTGGGCGACAACGATTCTAAAAATATAGTCTTTTAAGTTTAAATTAACACTACGTCTTTCAAGAGATTCAGCGACTTGTTTTTCTCTTCCAGTATAGGTACTAACAACGTACCATTGCTTTTCGCCTAAATCTTTCTTTTTTGTTTCGGAATTATTGTTTTCGACACTAGTTTCTTTAGTATCTAATTCTTCTTCATTCAACATTAGAATTTACCTCCTATATATTTAACTACACTTAAAATAGCATTGGCAGCTGCTTCAGTACCTGAGCCTGATGTTGAGCTGGTGTTTGGGTTGACTCTTTGGAAAGCTCTAAGAATTTCCAAAGCAAGGTAGTCAGAAATGGCTAAAACGATAGCACAAATTACGGTCACGCCGATGACGATTCCAACGGCTGGCCAAAGTTCTTTGGCTGAAGGCCAACGAACACGATGAGCCTCTTCGGCAACACCTTTAAAATATTTGCGGATTTTTTTCATAGCGCCTCCTATTTCGTCTCTTTATGAAGGGTATGGCGGTTGCAGCGTGGACAGTATTTCTTTTCTTCAAAGCGTTTTGTACTATCTTTTTTCTTATTCACAGAATAATTTCTGGATAAGCATTCAGTGCAGACCAATATAACTTTTTCAGTCATTCATTACCCTCCTTTAAGGCATTTTAAAAGGCTCTTTTTAGAGCCTTATAAAATCTTTCTTATTTTACAACAAGATAATAAATTTTTATGGATAAAAAATAAGGTATTATCTTTTAAACTGGTGTCTATTTTAAAATCACTTTAAATCTTTTAAGAAATCTACATTCAATAAATCAGATGGAATTCTTAAGTCACCTCTTTGACTTAACGAGACGCTTCCAACTTTTACTCCGTCAGGTGCTGCGGATCTCTTGAATTGGCTTGCAAAGAATCTTCTATAGAAGAGTTTTAACCAATTCTTGATAGTTTCTTCGTTGAATACATCCTTAAAAGCAATAGTAGCAATTCTTAATATCTTTAAAGGTTGATATCCATTTCTTAAGAAGTGATATAAGAAGAAATCATGAAGAATATATGGACCTATGATATCTTCTGTAATTTGACTTATTTCATTTTTGCTCTTCGATGGGACGAGTTCAGGAGTTATAGGTGTATCTAAAATATCTATTAGTGTTTTTGATAGTAATGGATTTGATTCTCTTTCATTATTTGCAACCATTCTAACTACTTCTTTCACAACAGTTTTAGGAACGGATGCATTGACGTTATACATACTCATTTGATCTCCGTTATAAGTAGCCCAGCCTAAGGCAATCTCAGATAAATCTCCAGTTCCTATAACTATTCCGCCTTTATAATTTGATTCATCCATCAAGACATAAGTTCTAGCTCTTGCTTGAGCATTTTCATAGGCTGCATCATACAAATCTAAGGGGTGATCTATATCTTTTAAATGTGATTTTACTGTATTTGATATATCTATTTCTTTGAATGTTACACCTAATGTTTCAGCTAGTATTTTTGAATTGTTTCTAGTCCTGGCGGTAGTGGCAAAACAAGGCATTGATATAGCGATAATATCTTTAACATCTTTGTTTAAATCTTTAAAAGCTTTATAGGCTACTAATAATGCTAAAGCTGAATCTAGTCCACCTGAAACACCTATTATTACAGTCTTGCAATGAGTAGTTTGGATTCTTTTCATCAATCCATGTGATTGACAATTGAATATAGTATTTAAATTGTCTTCGAGATTCTTACTCGATATATCTAAATAAGGTGATTTGACAAATGTTCTATCTAATGATTTGCTATATGAATCTGTCAAACTGAAATCGATAGTTTGATAACCTTTTTCTTGTTTATAAGAATATGTAGTCATTTGTCTTCTTCTAAAGGCTAATAAATCCACATCGATATCTTTTACCATGATATGATTATTAAAATCATTTTTTTCGCCTAATAAATTTCCATTTTCGGCGATTATTAAAGGTGCTGAATAAACTACATCTTGAGAAGTTTCACCTTCACCTGCTCCAGCATATACATAAGCACAAATTAATCTAGCGGAAGTAGCACAAATTAGTGATTTTCTATAGTTTTCTTTTCCGACCATTTCATTTGAAGCGGATGGATTCAAGATTAATGTAGCTCCGTTCATTGCATGATGTGTAGAAGGTGTATCTGGAGCCCATAAATCTTCACAGATTTCGATTCCGATTGTTAAATTCTCAATTTCTTTGCAGTGAAATAATAGTTTTGGTCCGATAGGAATTAGATTTCCATCTATTTCGGTTACTTCATTTTCATCAAATGATGGAGTGAAATATCTAGCATCATAGAATTCATTGTAATTTGGAAGATATTTTTTAGTTGCTATTCCAAGTATCTTACCTTTAGAAATAACTGCTGCTGTATCATAAATCTTCCCTTTAAATGAATAAGGAAGACTGACTACCATTAACAAATCCAAATCTTTTGTCTTGTTTGTTATTTCAATCAAGCCTTCTTTAGCTTTTTCTAAAGTGTTGGATTGAGCAAACATATCTTGAAGAGAGTAACCAGTCAAAGCTAATTCTTGAAAGGTAATAATTTTAGCACCCATTTCATTAGCTTCTTTAGCTTTTGAAACTATATCATTTACATTCGAATTTATATCATTTAGATGAACATTGGATGTAATAGCGGCTACTTTAATAAATCCATCATTTTTCATATTTAAACCCTCATATATATATTTTATATCAGTTTTAATCTTCTTCATCATCAATAAGCTTAGTAGGTCTATTATGCCCATCGAATATAGTTGATAATACTCTAACTAGATAAAATAGATTATCTAAATAGGATGATGTTCTTCTTAATCCTAAGATGAAATGTCGATCGATAAATCTAATCTCTTTGATTGAGTCTCTTATAGGACTTAGATACATCTCTAATTTCTCTTTGACATTTTTTACATTAGAGAAGGCTTCTGTTAAAGTTAATTTAAATGATTCTATCAATTCTTCAAATCCTATAAATAATTCATCGTTATTTAAAGTTATTTCAATAAGTCTTTTTTTAAATAAATTCCTAACCTCTAATGGATATGGTCCATAAGAATCTCTTATGGTCTTAATCAAATCATTTAATTCGTTCTCTTCTGTGCAATCTTGTATTTCTCTATACAAATTGACTCTATCGGTTGAAGATGCATAATCAGTAGGAATATGTGCATCTAAAGTAAATGACAAGTTGAACTTTGTGGGCTTCTTTTGAGCTAACTTGATTCCCTTCTCGTTAGCTCGTTTTTGCTCTATCACTTCTTTTAATAATTTCGTATAAGTCTCATAACCTAATGAGTCTACAAATCCTGCTTGTTCTGAGCCCAAAATATTTCCACTACCTCTAATTGCCAAGTCTTGTTGAGCAATTTTATATCCGGATCCTAATTCAGTGAAATCTTTTAATGCTTTCAGTCTCTTTCTACCTTCATCACTGATTCTATCGTAGTCTCTATATAATAAATATGCATATGCCAATCTATTTGATCTTCCGACTCTCCCTTTGATTTGATAGAGTTGAGCCAATCCGAAATTTTGTGAGTCTTCCACAATAATAGTATTTACATTTGGAACATCCAAACCTGATTCGATAATTGAAGTTGAGACCAATATTTCTATTTTTTTGTCGTAGAAATCATTCATGACATCCGCAATTTGATTTGCATCCATCGAGCCATGAGCTACACCGACTGTGATATTAGGAAACATCTTCTTTAGTTTTCCAGCGACGGAATAAATTGTATCTATTCTGTTATGAAGGAAATAAACTTGTCCGTCTCTTGCTAATTCTCTGGAAATGACTTCTTTGATTAATCCATCATTTTCTTGGCAAACATATGTTTTTACCGGCAATCTATTTTGAGGTGCATCTTCCAAAATAGACATAGGTCTTATAGTTAACAATGACATTTGCAATGTTCTAGGAATAGGAGTTGCTGACAATGATAGAACATCTAAATTCTTAGCGATTTCTTTAATTCTTTCCTTTTGTGCCACTCCAAATTTTTGCTCTTCGTCGACTACTAGAAGTCCTAATTCTTTAAACTTAACATCTTGAGATAGAAGTCTGTGTGTTCCGATGACCAAATCTATTTTTCCTGCACTTAAATCTTCTAGAGTTTGTTTCTCTTCTTTGGAGCTATTGAATCTATTCAATATTCCAATTCTTACACCAGTGTCTTTGAATCTTTGTTTTGCTACTTCAAAATGCTGTCTTGAAAGTACTGTTGTAGGGCATAATAAAGCAGCCTGATATCCATTCATCACAGCTTTAAATATTGCTTTGAAAGCTAATTCTGTTTTTCCAAATCCAACATCTCCAGCTATCAGTCTATCCATAGGATGTGGTTTTTCCATATCTGCTGATATATCGTTCCAAGCTTTGTTTTGAGATAAAGTTAAAGGATAGGGAAAATCTTTTGCAAAATTTCCTTCTTCGACTGGGTCTGATTTATATGCAATTCCTTTTATTCTTTCTCTTTCGGAATAAATATTTAGAAGCTTGTCGGCTAAGAAGGTCATTCTTGATTTAATTTTAGTTTTCTTTCTAGCCCAAGTAGCTCCACCTATTGTATCTAATGATGGTCTATTTGCTTCTGAACCAGCATATTTTCTTATATTGTTAAAATTTTTAATTGGAACCATCAAAGTAGCTTGATCGGCATATTCGATAGTTATATAGTCCAATCCTTTATATTGCTGAATTCCTTCAAAGATTCCAATTCCGTTTTTCTCTTCAACTACATAATCGCCTTTGATTAAATCAGAATATTTTTTAATAGGTTTAAAGTCTTTATAACGAGTCAAGAATCTTGATTTTTTTAAAGCTACTCCAAAGATTTCAGCTGAAGATAAAAACTCGGCTTTATCTTTGATTCTAAATCCTTTGGTCAGGCTAGAAGAAAGGATAGTAACTCCGTTATCTATACTTGAATCCATAGAATAAGGATAGGATGATTCATTTAAATAATTAATGTAAGTTGGAATGGTCTTATCATCCAAACAAGCGTATGTTTTCAAGTTCAATCTTTTTGCATCTTCTAATAAAATGCCAGATTGATTTAAATTTGAATTTGTAACAGGTATTTCACAGATTCCATCATTGGATTCTAATGAATTTAATTCTATTTTCTTATAGTGTGCTTCTCTATTGGCTACACTAGGAAGTTCATATATACTTTCTAAAGGTAGAGATAATCCTTTTGTTTTGTTGTCAGCAAAATAAGATATTTCATCTTCCTTAAATGAATTTTGGCTTTGATAAAATTGCTTTGGTGAAACCATGAATATCTTATATTGCTTGAGATAATTGATGATGGTTCCCTTTTTGACATCGTAATATGGAAATAAAGATTCATCGGCATCTAATACTATTCCACTTTTGATAGTATTCTCTGATGATATTTCAATGTCTTTGATCTTTTCATCAATTTCTAATTTTAGATTTGAATCCTTTATGGATTTCAAATCTTTAAGCATTAATTCTTTAGCTTTTATTGCAGTTTCTTGATTTACTGGTCTTTCACTTGCTGGTAAAATTGTGGCTTTTGTAAGCTGTGTTTCACTCTTTAATGTTAAAGGACTAAATAGTCGAATTGAATCAATTTTGTCATCATCTAATTCGATACGAATAGGTAGGTCGTAAGAAGGTGAAAAAACATCTAAAATGGTTCCTCTTACAGCATATTCAAAGCCGCTACTTACCCAATTGACTCTGTTGTATCCTTCGTTAGATAGTTTGGACACTAATTCATCTCTATCTATCACTTCACCTACTTCTATATCAAATGCGACATCATCAAATAATTCAGGTGAATCTATCGGTGATAGCGAAGCTGCAGAGTTGAATAAAACTATTATGTTTTCGCTGTTTCTAATTCGATATAGTGTTCTAAGTCTTTCTCTAGCCATTTCTTTGGATGAAGAAGTGTTTCCTAATCTAAGAATCTCATCTTTAGGATAAATAGCTACTTTTTCACTAGGTGAAAAGTCTAATAAATAATCTGAGAAGAGTTGAACATCATATAAAGAAGGGAAGGCTAAAGCAATCTTTGAAGGATTATTGTTATAAGCTGTGACTATTTGTAGGGCTAGGCTTTGCAAATTTGAAGTCACAAAATCTTGCTCATCATCGATGGACTGAATTTGTGGACTGTCTTTTAAATATTTTGATATTAAATTTATTAGTTTACTTTGCATTGTTTTCCTTTGATTTCTTTGCAGAAATTAAGCTCAAAGCACGTTGAAATCCGAATTTAATCATCAAATGAAGGAATTCAATAGCTTCATCTTCAGCTTTATTGATCAATTCTCTATCTTCCTTAGATGGCTTTCCTAAAACATAATCGACAGTCTCTGCTTTTGTTTTAGGCTCTCCTGTTCCGATTCTAATTCTCTTGAATTCAGTAGTTCCTAAATTATCTATGATATTTTGTAATCCTTTTTGCCCGCCAGATGAGCCTTTGATTTTAATTCTGTATTCTCCTGGTTTGATGGCCATATCATCACAGATGACTATTAAATCTTCCACAGGAATTTTATAGTAACGCATTAATGGAACAATGCAAGTTCCAGATAAGTTCATATAAGTCAATGGCTCAACTATAAATACAGTTTCACCTTCAATGTTAGCTTTGACATATCTACCTTGGAAATCGACTTTGTCCAAAGATAATCCTAAGTCTTCAGCTAATCCTTCAACGACTTCAAATCCCATATTATGTCTTGTTCCAACATAATCAAGACCAAAATTTCCTAATCCTGCTATTATTTTCATAATTCAACCCTCAATGCTGAATAATTATATCAAAGGGAAATAAATATAGTTCATATTAGGGATTTCATAAAAGTTGATAATGCGTATACCTTTAATATATATTGATAAACTAGTCTTATAATTTAATAATGATTTAGGAGGAATTGAGATGGAAGAGAAAAAAGAATCTTTAATAAAGTCTTTTATGAATGGTCTTCTCGGTGGATTGTTCTCATTAACTCCTATGGGAAACTATGGAGTTTTATATACTTCTGGATTCTTAAATAACAGCCTTACCAAAAAGCCGAAGATAAGATGGATTTGGTGTGCTTTATTAGCTGTTTTAGGATTGATCATTGGAACTTTACCAAGATTGATAATGGGTGTTAATTATCTTGAAGATAAATTTCCATTGGCAACATTTTTATTGTTTGGAATTGCAAGCTTAGGTCTTATCATCGCTTCTTTGATAAAAGAGGTTAAAAAGAAAGACAAAACAACATTAGAAAATATACTGTTTCCAACTTTACTCATTGTTGGAATGGCAATATCTTTTGTTATGACTTTCTTTTTGAATAAGAGTGGCGATCAACCTTTGATAGGAAGTGAATATTTGTCTTGTTTGGTGTTTGGATTTGCTATGGGATTTGCAGTACTGATCCCAGGATTACCTATTCATTCAATATCTAACATTTTTGGTATGTCTTCGACATTAGAAACAATAATGATTAATATTCCTGATAAAGTTGAAATAACAAAATCTATTGGATTGATTGCAATTATGATTATTGGAATGCTGCTAAATTTAATAGTGTTTTACTATCCTTACAAAAAATTATTTAGTATTGTTAAGGATTATATTGGCGGATTATTTATAGGTTTGATGTTAGGATCGATTATAGGGAGTTATTTTGGACATGGTGAATTTATTGATTCGTCCATTCCACCTGAATATACACAAGAAGTTAAATCTATAACTTTATGTGGATTCATCTTTGCTGGAATACTATTGTGCTTGATTCTAGTATTTGCCTTTTCTAATCTAAAGCATAAAGATGATGATATAAACGACAACACTTCTTTGTATGAACAAGATGGTAATAAGAATAAAAAGAAGAAATCCATATTTAATAGAGGGAGAAATCTATGAGTGTTTATAGACTTTCTAAGGATAGAACATTAATAAATTTATCAAATTCTATCTTTAAATATTTCGGAATCTCAGGTCCGCATCCGGATTCTTTTCCTGATGTTGACGAAGTCCTTCTAAATGATAAAAATAGAGGAAAGAAACTTTGTGTTTTGTTGATTGAAGGATGGAGTGAATACGTTTATAAAAAGACAAAAAATAAATCGCCTTTTCTTCATTCAAAACAGTCTATTTCTTTAGAATCTGTTTATCCAACTTGTTCTTTTTGCAATAATGATGCTCTTCTTTATGGAACATATCCTTGCTATGAAGGAAGATTGGGAGAAGTTCAATATTTCTCTAAAACAGACCAGTATGTAAATATGGTAGATAAAGTAATTCAAGGTACATCTACTATATCTTTTACTGATCCTGATAAGTTCTATAAATCTAAATTAAATTTGTTGCAAAACATTTGCGTAATAAAAGAAAAAAAAGATGCTGCTGTTTATTTGGATAGCCGTAAATATATAAATGCACAAGGGAAAATCAGCAGTGGTTTATTCTTCTCGGCTATAGAAGAAAAAATACAATCAAGCGGTGTTTCTTTCATTTTAGCGAGATGGTCACAATTGCAAAAAGATATTCTAGAGAACGGATATCGTTCTTTTAAAACTAAAACTTCTATTCAAGTGCTGGATGAGTCTATAAAAACTTTGACTGAAAGAAATCCAGAGACTTTATTTATTGTGGTTGGTGATCATGGATTTGTTAAAACTTCTTGGATTGATATTAGAAAATATCCTGATTTTATAGATACTTTGGTCGAGCCTAGATTTTCTATCAGTCCTAGATTTGCTAGCTTTAGAGTTAAAGAAGGAAAGAAAGAAGAATTTGAAAAATGTTTCAGGACTCATTTTTCAAAATACTTTGAGCTTTATAATAAAGAACAAGTTTATAGAGAAAACATATTTGGATATGGTAGCAATCATGAATTATTCGATGAATTTATAGGCGATTATATTTTGATTTCTAAGGGAAAGAAATCTTTTACCGACGGATCATTTAAGACTCTTTATAAATATTATTATGGTGGAGTAACTAAGAAAGAAAAGAATATTGTGCTTTCTTTTTTTAATAACAAGTAGATTTGTAAATTTATTCTATTATTAAATTCAACTGGTAGTATAATATTGAAAAGGGGAATTTAATTATGTCAGCTTTAAAGAAAACAATTGGGTCTATCTTGTTATGCTCATTCTTATTTAACTTTGGCATTGATGCTGATTTGAATAAAGAGTCGAGCCACTTGTTTGATAATTTTAGAAGAGCAAAAAATAAAACAGCTCTTGTTTCTAATGACAATAATAATGTTTTCGGTGTTGGTTATTCTATAGATGTTGTTAAATCTAAATATTTGGATGCTGAAGATGTTAAAGATGGTGCACTAATGTTGGATGAAGACTGGTTAAAGAATACTCTTGCTAATCAAAGTGTAAATTCGATTTTTAAATCCGATGTTTATTCTATGAGCGATAATTCATTTGAATCATTGTTGTCTTCTTTTGATGCAAAATTTTCTTTTTCAAGTAACATAGGTGGTACTTATGATGTATTTACAGCTAATTTAAGTGATGGTTTTAAAGTAAGTGCTAATATGACTTATAGAAATGCAGCATCGAAATATTTTTATTGCTTAAATTATTTATATAAGAATTATGAGATTTCACTTCCTAAGTATTCATCTAATTTAACTGACATTCGAAACCATTTAACTCCAGAATATATAGAAGCTGTCACAAATGTATTGAATGGAAAACTAAATTATTCTTCTTTTTTTGATACATTTGGAACTCACTTAATAGCTAAAGGAATATTTGGCGGGAAGGTTGAAGCTTATTATTCACTTATATCTAATGATTGCTACTTAGGTGGGGATGTTAAAGCTGAACTGGATAGCAGTATTAAAGCTGGAATTGAAAATTGTGTTGAGATTGGAAGCAATTTTAGTTATTCTTTTAAAAACGCTACAGGTATAAATGCCACTCATGTCAAAGAACAATTTCGTGTTAATGCAACAGGAGGAGAAGCTTTCTCGGCGACAGGAATTAATAATTTCTCTACTGCATTTCAAAGTTGGACAAAGTCATTGAGTGATAAAAGTGGGCTTATTGGTTCTAGTCAAGACGGATTGATTCCTGTATGGAATTTGCTTCCTTCTAATTTAAGTACCTCATCTAACATTGAAAAATTAAAATCATATTTCAGGTCTTATGCTAGTCGTTATTATAGCGACGTTAATTACAATTACTATACTTCATCTGAGTTATTTGTGCCTGAACATCGAGATAATGTTGAATATTTTGATTCTCTTATTAATTGTGAAGGTACAGTTTATACAAAAGAAGGGCTTCAATCTGATCCTTTAGTTTGGTTTGATTTGGATAATGGCAAAGGTGACTATACTTGTAGATTTATTCGTGCATTTGGTTATAAGAAGGCTCATGTCTCATTATACATGGATATAAAAGAAATAAATGATGGTTACCAGCATATTTATCTTTATAATGGTCCTAAAGATTCATATAGATGTTTAGGAGAAAAAAGATATGAACATGTTCCAGGAAAGTTGGATACTGAATATAGTCAGGCGGTTATAGGCTTTGATATTAAATTATCTGATTTGAATAAAATTGACGATAAATATGAGAATAAATTATTCTTTTATTTTAGTGAATCTGGATATGATAACAATGATTGGAAATATAGCTTTCCGAGAGTTCTAGTTACTTATTATAAGGATTAAAGAATATGTTAACTGTATCGAATATAAAAAAGACATTTTATTCAAAAGAGGAGAGGCAAGATGTTTTAAAGAATGTATCTTTTAGTTTGCCTGATAAAGGGATGTATTTTATTGTTGGAAAGAGTGGGAGTGGTAAATCCACTCTTTTAAATTTAATAGGTGGATTAGATACACCAGATAGTGGATCTATTGAATTTAATGGTTTGCAATTAGAAAAATTATCATCGAAAGAATTGGGCTCGTATAGAGCCAGAAGCATTGGATTTGTTTTTCAAGAGTCGAATTTGTTTGATGATTTATCAATAGAAGACAATTTAACTATACCAGTGGATAGAAAAATAAGCAAAGCAGAAATTGAATCAATCTTAAAAAGATTTGATTTATTCAGCTTAGAAAAACAAAAAGTAAATACACTATCTGGTGGAGAAAAACAGAGAGTCGCAATAATGAGAGCTGTTTTGAAAAATCCGGAAATGATTCTATGCGATGAACCTACTGGATCTCTCGACGAAGAAAATTCTAAAAACATATTTACAATTTTAAAAAATTTAAGTAAGGAAAAACTTGTTATCGTAGTTTCACATGATAGGAAATCTGCTGAGGATTTTGGCGATGGCATAATTGAAATAAAAGATGGTGTTATCAACTTGAATAATGAATTAAAAGATACATCTGACAACAAAGAAAATAATAAAAAGCAACTTAAGATATCGTTTAGAAAACAATTGAAAATAGCCTTCTCTTTAATGAAAAAGAGACCATTAAGATTAGTTTTAATGTTTTTGATATGCATCATTTCATTTTCCATGATTGGAGTTTCTGTTAGTGTGACGGGATTATCTCCAGCTGAAACTATTGTCAAAGAAATGTATAAGGATAACAATAGGCTTCTTTTCTTATTTGATTTCAATCATGTTTATGAAGAAAAAAGTACAGCAATTAAGGATAAAGATATAGTTAGTCTTAAAGGAAAAGGAGTGCCTGTCGGAGATGATCCGCTTGTTTTCTATAACAATTTTTATAACTCTTTATCTCCATATAGTGAATGCGACTATATAGCTCATGGACTTGAAATCAATGAAGATAGACTCGCTAACTTAGGGCTTACTTTATTAGCTGGATCTTTGCCTAAAGAAGGAAATGAAGTTGTCATTACTGATTATTTCTTTGATCAATTTAAGAAATATGGAGTTTATACATATGATAATATGAATGATGATAACCTTTCTAAAAAAGTAACTACTATCGACAGTTATGATGATATCATTGGCAAGAACATCACTTTTCGAGGTAGGTTAAAAGTTACCGGTGTAATAGGAACAAACTATGATAAGAATGTTTATGAGGCTAAGTTAGATGATAAGCAATCAGGTAGAAGAACAACTACATTCAAAATAGAAAAATTCTTGTTTTTATCTAAAGAATATCAAAACTATATACAACAATATAATAGTAATTCTGAGAATTTGAATCTTAGGAGCGGAATAATAATCAAATTGACTGGTGACTTCAATAGAGATGTTAGCATTATACAAAGTATTGATGACCAGTATATTGATTTTCTTAATTTTGCAAATACGGAAAAAAGATATTTCTGCTCTTTTTCTAATGAACAAGTAAAAGGGGTCTATTATTTCAATAGGTCCTTTCAACCCAATTTTAAATTGATATTAATTCCGATATCAATATTATTAATTCTATTAGCTGTTGTGATGATATCAATTTATTTAAGTGGTCTTTTAAGCGAGAAACAAAAGATGGTTGGATTGCTTCAATCTATAGGAGTTAATAAAAAAACAATAATTTCTATATTCTCTATTATTGCAATAATTGTCTCAGTTATTTCTATCGCAGTATCGTTTTTAGTTCAATATTTTAGTTTCTTAGGAATAAATTCTTATTTGATCAGCAATTTCTATTTGAATAGTAATGCATATGGATTCTATTGGTACACTATCTTCATTTTAATTGGAATTTCTATCGCAAGTATATTGATAGGAATAGTTGTTCCGACAATTAAACTTTATAAGAAGAAATCTATAGATTTAATAAGGGAATAGTCATAACATTTATGTTAGAAATCCAAAATCTAAAAAAGAGTTTTAAAGGCAAAGGTGGAAAGACTAAAGTTGTTCTTAATGATATCTCTTTTAGTTTGCCTGATAAAGGAATGTATTTTATTGTTGGAAAGAGTGGAAGTGGTAAATCCACTCTTTTGAATTTAATAGGCGGATTAGATACACCTGATAATGGAGAAATAATCCTCGATGGTAGATGCATAAATAAACTTGATTCTAATGAATTGTTGTCTTATAGATCTAGTACTATAGGTTTTGTATTTCAAGAATATAATTTAATCAATGATATTTCAGTGGAATCAAATATAAGATTGGCAGCTGATAGAACAATTGATGATGGAGAAATTCAATCCTTGCTTGATAAATATGATCTGTCAGAATTTAAGAACAAAAGAGTTAATCTTTTGTCTGGTGGAGAAAAGCAAAGAGTATCATTAATAAGAGCATTAATAAAAAATCCTAGATTGATTCTTTGCGATGAACCTACAGGTGCTTTGGATAGTGAGAATTCAAAAAAAGTATTTGAATATTTAAAAGAAGCTAGTAAGGATAGGTTAGTACTAGTTGTCAGCCACGATAAAGAATCGGCTGATAAATATGGCGATGGATTAATAGAAATTATCGATGGTGAGATTAAAAAATATTCTTTAAATACTTCTATAGAGGTTAATACTGAATTACAAAATATAAATGTAACTAAAAGAATAAAGCTATCATTCAACAAAAGAAAAGATTTAATCGCTTCTTTATTTAGAAATAGAAAACTCAGATTCATAGCTATTATTTTTGTATTCTTATGTTCTTTTTCCCTTCTTGGAATTACTAATTCAATTACTTCATATAATGAAGATGAAGCTACTTTAAAATCAATGTATTCTAAAGGAAGCAATTCTTTAGTTTTTAAGAAAAATTTATATAATAGTAATAATTCATACAATAAATTGTTTGAATTTAACGATGATGATATCAGCAGCGTTAAAAGCAAAGTGGACACTATTATTCCAGTCAGTTCTTTCTTGTCTGGTAAGGCCATCAATAATGGAAAAGGAACTTTTCCAATCAATAGCAAAGATGATCAAGATTCATATTTGGAATGTTATGTTGGCGGGTCTGTAGAAATCGATGATGATTTCTTAGATAAAACAAAACTTACTTTATCTTATGGGTCTTTGCCTAGTAATGATGATGAAATCGTCATAAGTGATTTCTTCGCTGATATGTATAGAAGATTTGGCTTAATTGAAGAAGACAAATCCATTACTAAAATCGATTCATTAGATCAGCTTTTAGGGAAAAAAGTTAGATTTAATAAAATGAATAGTATTTATTCTTCTTTACCACAATCATATAAGATTGTGGGAATCCTAGATACATATTATGATTCTGATTTCTTTGATGATGCTTTTAAAAATAGTTCTGATGATGAATATTGGAATAAAAGATCATTACTTCAAGAAGAGGCTAAATATTCTCTATATAACTTAGCTTATTTTAATTATGGATTTCTTAGTAAATATAAAATCAACGAAATACTTAATGATTATTTTATGCCTTTTGAAAGTGGAACAAGCCTTTATATAAACTGTAATTCATCATTGGAGACAATAACTACTAGAGTAGTTGCGATTGCTCCTGTCTCTAAATTAGATTCTTCTTTATATACGCTAAAAGATGATCTTAATGATAAAGAGAATATTGTCATTTTAGAAAAAGATTTCTTTGAATCTTTAAGTAAAAATACATATTTTGAAAGTGACTTTAATTCTTTTGATTTATATAGTGAAAGTTTAGATTTTAAAAGTAAATTCAATATAGGCGGATATACGACATATGATTATGGAAAAGGTAAAGGCTATATTTATGTAAGTGATTCTTTATATTCTAAGCTTATTGAAAAAGCAAAGCCTTATATAACACCCTATTCAGAGATAATTTATCCATTTACAGGTAATCTAGGCAAAGATTTATCGGCTTTAAATGATATTAAAACTAATGTCACTGATGTTTCAATTAAATTTGATCGTTTTGATTTCACTAAATGGAAAGGTAGTTCGGTGACGTCAAATAGATTCTATTATGAATCAAGAAAAAAATCTTCATGGTTGATGGATATTATTAAAATCATTGAATATGTTTCATGGGGATTTGTTGCGATATGTTCATTGTTTTTGCTTCTTTCTATTATTGATTTAATTCAAAAATCAATCAAAAAGATAGGTGTGTTATGGTCTTTAGGATATTCAATCTTGGATATTAGTTCTTTGTTTTTGATTATTGAATCTATCTTGTTAGGGATTTCGTTTTTGTTTAGCCTAGTTATTTGTTACTTAGGTATATGGCTAGTTAATAGTCTATTATTAACTAATGCGTTGTACATAAACAATTTATTCAATTTTGGAATTGTTCAAATAGGATATATTTTATTAGTATTAGTTGTTTGTGTGTTGATTGGATTTGGACTTTCCATCTTAAGAATTAAGCATACTAAAGTAATAGATGTAATTTCTGATAGGAAGTAAGAAAAAAAAAGAGCACCGATGATAGGAATCGTATCTCTTGTAGAGCATCTCCATGGTCGGACCTCCGATTACGGAATCCACGTTTCCGGTCCAATGGTAGAGGTTGCCCTGTTGCTTTCCGTTGGTGTCAAAGACGGAATCTATCGTTATCGCCTGTTTTTTCTCGAGCAGTCTCAGGATGGATTGCACGGTTCTGTCGCTCACGCCAAGCTTCTCCGCAAAGAAGGAGACACCTTTATCAATCCTTCTTTCCCGTGCATTCTGATCCAGTTGGCAATGATGGAGAGTCGCTCTCGTCGGGAGTGGGCTTGTGCATCTCCCACAAAAGCACTCTGCCGTCCTTGCCGGCTCTCACATACACGAAGCTATGATGGCTCTTGGGCTTGTCGTAGTCTCTGATTACGGATGGGGGGTTCCTGTCTCATTCTTCTTCTTCATTATCGGTTTCTTCGATTATTCGAAAAGCACCTTATTTAAATTTTTCCGAAACACTCCTCCCTTTCTTTCTTTTGTAGTAAATGTGCTTAGTGATCCATTGGAAATGCTCAGTAGAGCCATGGGCTTATTGGAAGAAAACAATCATTCAATTCAAGTAAAAGAAAAGAAAGTAATGCTTCCTTCATTAATCATTCCACTATATTCTGAAAGTAAAAGCAAAGGTAAGTTTGTCGCTGCAAAAAGTGGCCTGAATCAGTGGAACGGTGTGCGTACAGCGAATCGTACACGAAAAGATGGTATAGTAGTTCATGTAGAAAAACAACGTGATGAAAATGAGCTATATATTCCATTTCCTAAGAAACTTAGAACAGTAAATAAAGGTTTCTTTCCTGATAGAAACACACCTTGGGACTTGCAACTTCCTAATGGAAAGACGATTTCAATGAAAATTTGCCAAGAAGACGGGAAAGCTCTCATGTCTAAGCCGAACAAAGATTTAGGAAAATGGATTTTGCGTGATGTGCTTCATGTGGAGGAAGGACATTTAGTTACATATGATGATTTACTAAAAATTGGCATTGATTCAATTATTTTTCTAAAGCATCCTAATGGAACATACAGCTGTGATTTTATAGTTAACGAAAATGACTCAAACGATTTAGATGATTGAAATAAAAAACTGTTAATAATTGAAAAAATCACCCCATTTCTGAGGTGATCATTTCGTTATTTACCTTCCAACTCTTGAGGGATTTTGCTCCACTTATCAAGTTTGATGGTAACACCGAACTCGTAATGGTGAATATACAAGGTTCGGATATAAATCAGATGGCGGAGCAATAGAGATTCGAACTCTAGCAGGGATTGCTCCCTCTACGTCCTTAGCAGGGACGCCCCTTGAGCCAGCTTGGGTATTGCTCCAATGCTTTTAAAGCTTATCAATTATGAACCATTATGAAATCTATTTCAAGTAAAAAATAAACATATGTTAAAAAACCACATACAAGATAAATAAATTTACTGAATAGAAAGGAGTGTATATCTTTATCCAATAATAATTTATAGTATGCTTTATAATTTAAGGAAGACATTATTAATTAAAGGAATAGAGATTATTCCATGCAGAAATATCTTTGAGATGCTAAATAAATTCATGAAGGAGTTGATGGTGTTTTTGTTGAATTGATTTTTAAGTCTTTTAAAGACTTTGAATATAAAGAAACGAATTTACTTTTCAACTATCAATAGAATCAAATCTTTAAAAATAATGCTTGACATTTAATTTTAAGATGATAAAATGACAATCCTGCTTTGAAGACGACACACTAACTGAGTTAGTGATAACCGAAACTTCCAATATTCCAGGCAAAACTTATTAGAAGTTTTTAGCACCTTCAAAGCAGGATAGAGTTCAATACTAGCCAATACTAGAAGAGGAGGTAAGATATGAGAAGATTCATTAAGTTTATTGAAAGACTCGTCTCTTTGGATTTTGCAAACATTGCTTCAACATTTGCAAATCTTCCAAACAGATTGATGTAACAAGTTCTAGTCGATAAAATCTAAAAAAATAGTAGATATAGTATCTATTGTAATATTCAGAATTCGATTGACTATTAAAAACTGCTCCCTACAGTGTGTAGGAGCAGCTTTTTAATTTTTTTCTTAGTCGTTTAGTCCAAAATAGATATAGTTAAAATGATCATACTGACCTTGTTTACCAAATTTTATTCTTATCTTTCCTTTCACTAAGTCGCTAAATGTTTTAATCTTTTAGTTTAGTTTGGACAACAAAATTTTAATATTAAATTTAGAAAAATAAAAAAAGCCAAACGAATGACGATTTTAATTATGGCGTAATTAAAATAGATAGCATTATTCCTATTTATGAAGACTTCTTAATTAATAAAGATGGTATTAAATATATCTTTAAAGGGGAAAATTTTTCTTATCAAAACAAAACATATAAATATCAATTAATTAGCGATAATACTGTTTTATATTTAAATAACGATTTAACAAATAATAAAAATAAAATAAAAGAAGATATTTTATTATTAGATAATCAATATTGTTTTGGTGAATTAATTTTAAAGAAAAAACTAAAACAAAAGAATTGACAATAGAAAATATTAGATTTGAAATGTATAATGATAAAAGAATATATATAATGATAGAAAATTGAAAGGAATTAAAATAAAACAATAAAATTAATTTCTTAATTGTATATATAGTATAAAAGGAGAAAAAAATATGAGAAAAAACTTTCTATCACTTGTGTCATTAACATTATTTGCATCAATTGGATTATTATCTGGATGTAATGAAGTTAAATCTAACAATTTATTTACAAATGTTTCAAAAACTTTAGCAGTTGAAGCTGTGTCTTCATTAAATCTTGTACCATCAAGAAGATTATTAAGACAAAAAAGTACAGAGCCAACATTTGATGTAGAAAAATTAGTAAATAGAACTAATGCTTTATTTGACACAAAAATTGTTATTAATGAAGTAACTTCTGATAAAGAAGAATATTCATCTAAACAAGAAATTGCTTTAGAGGCTAATAATTATGTTTTATATTACAACATCAAAGAATCTATGGAAGAAGAGGGTGAAACTGAAATAAAAAAACACTATGTTGGAATCTTAATTTATAACGAAATAAAATATAATTTTAAAGCATCTGAAGAAATTGAAGAAGATGATGAATTTGAAAAAACATTACATTTTAAATTAGATTTAGGAGATAAATCATTTATTTCTGTAAAACAAGAATATGAAAAAGAAAATAATGAAGAAGAAGTATCATTTAAATATTCTTATGTAGAAAATGGTTTGCAAAAAGAAACATTTAAAATATCTAGAGAAATTGAAAATCAAGATCTTGAAATTAAATTAAAAGAAAATAATGAAGAATACAAATTATCATATTTTGTAAAAGATAATCAAGAATATTTAAAAGTTAAATATAATAATGAAAAATATTTATATAAAGTAATTCTTGATCAAGAAACAAATGTTAAATCTTATTTATTAGTTGAAGCAGCTTAAAAGCTGCTTTTTAAATTTATGAATATGCCAAAAAATAATACATTTATGCCTCAATTATTGACATATTTTTAAAGAATAAGTTATATAAAAGATATAATAATAAATTAAAGAGGCATAATGGGTAATATCCTTAATGTTGCAATTGTTGAAGACGATATAAATGCAAGCAATAAACTTGTATCATTTTTCGATGAATTAAAAAAAGAAAATGATATTGATTTTAATATAAATACTTTTATAAATGGTGAATCATTTTTAAAAGAGCAAGATAAATATGATGTAGTATTTATGGATATAGAACTTCCAGGAATGAATGGAATGGAAACAATTACTAAATTAAGATAGGAAATTGTATTTAAAAATGAAAGCAAAAAATCAATTTTTTTAAGTTCATTATTATTTAAATAATATTCAGCAATTAAAACATGAATATGAGGATTCCATTTTATATTGCTACTAAAAGCATGCAAAAATTAATATGACTTTTTTTTCTCGTGTTTTAATGTTGGTACGATAAGAGTCTTATCTCTTCATTTGTGGCTTTGTCTGACTTTAATGTTATCTCCGCCATCTCATGACCAAACTCAACTGCCTCTTTTAAGGAGCATCCTTCAGTAAATTTATCAATGACTCCGGCAAATAAGGAATCTCCACTGCCTGTAGTGTTCTTTATGTTCTTTGCCGGTTCTACTTCAACTCTTTCAATAACTTTATTGTTTTCACCAATATAAATATCTTGAGGTCCATGAGTGATTACCACATTTTTTATTCCTTTTTTGAATAAAGATTTGATCAATTCTTCTCCTTCTAGATTTCCATCAGACAACGATTGTCCTTCATGGAAGTTTCCTTTTAGTAAAGTTATTTGATTGAGATATGGTTTAAGTCTTTGTGCTTTGGCAGGAGAAATGCATTCGCATAAAATCTTCTTATGCTTAAAAGTCTTGAATATATAGTCTATTGTTTCTTGAATTAGATTTGTGTCTATAGCTATATATTCATATCCTTCTATTATCGGCTTTAAAGATTCTAGGTATTCAGGACTTAAATCGGAGATGATTCTGTTATCGCATAAGGCTAAAGCCATATCGTGATTTGAATCGTTTATAGCTATATACGTAGAAGTTGGTAAGTTAGATTTAGGGCAATAGACATTCATTCCTAAATTTGCTAAACCTTTCTTCATCTTGATTCCTAAATCATCTTCACCTATAGCTGTTATAAAAGGGCAGTAATTTCCTAAGAAAGCTAAGTTCTCAGCAACATTTCTCATGACTCCACCGAATGAAACAGCTAAAGTTCCTATGTTTGAAACGCCAGGAATAAGTTTATCTCTAGAATCTCCGATATAATCGATATTTGATCCACCGATCAATATGAGTTTCTTGTTAGACATGAGAAATTACTTAAGCTTTGAATATTCAGCTGCTATTTGAGCACCGAGCTTAGCGTTGTTCAAAACTAAATGAATGTTGGCTTCCAAAGATTCACCACCAGTCAATTCGACAATTCTCTTGAGCAAGAAAGGAGTCTCATCCTTTCCATGGATTCCTAAGGCTTCCATTTCTTGTTGAGCCTTATCTATAGCTTTGTCTATAATCTTTTCATCCATAGAATACTCTTCTGGAATAGGATTGCAAATCAAAGCTCCACCATCCAGTTTGTATTCTCTCTTAGCCTTTACTATTTTTGCTATTTCCAAAGGCGATTGAGCATTGTAATCAGGCTTGTATGTGCTAGTTCTTGTATAGAAGCGAGGCAATGTTTCGCTTTGATAAGAGATTACAGGAACACCTTTTGTTTCCAAATATTCCAAAGTTAAAGGCAAGTCCAATATAGCTTTAGGTCCAGCACAAATGACTGTGACATTTGTCTTTCCTAATTCATCTAAGTCAGCACTTATATCAAAAGTCTTTGTTGCACCTCTTTGACATCCACCTATTCCACCTGTGACAAAGAAATTGATTCCAGCCAAATTTGCAAAAATCATAGTAGCAGAAACGGTGGTTGCACCCCATAATTTCATAGCGGTGACGATAGGAATATCTCTTCTAGAGACTTTGATAATTCCTTTCTTCTTTCCAAATTCTTCGATTTCATCAGGTGTCATACCGATGATGGGTTCACCTTCAATGATTCCTATAGTGGCGGGAACTGCACCATTATCTCTTACAGTTTTCTCTACAGCCAAAGCACATTCGACATTTCTTGGATATGGCATTCCATGAGAAATGATAGTAGATTCTAAAGCGACAACAGGTTTTCCTTCTTGGATAGCCTTCAAAACCTCAGGGTTGATTTTCATTTTAAAGCCTCTCTTTTTTCCAAAAGAGAATTATAAATAAAAGGAAGTATTTATTCTATATAAGAATAGATTTTGAAAGTCTTTTCTAAAAATACAAACTAATTATTATTCTTCTTAACCAAACAATCAGCACATGTACAGTAAAGAACAGTTCTTTTGTAGTCGAGCTCACAACCGTGTTCTTGTTGAACATGATCATAGAATGTTTCTAGTTGTGTGCATTTTAAAGGAATTATCTTTCCACACTCCAAACAGACCATTCTTCCGTTTGAATATCCAACTTCATCTAAAACGATATAACGAAACAAGGATTTCTTTCCGTCAGATGATGATATTCTTGCTACTTTTCCTTCTTCTGCTAATTTATCTAAGAATCTATATACCGTGGGGTATGAGATATGAATGTCTAGTTTTTCTAAATCACTTATCAAATCACTGACTGATTGGAATTCGTTCTTCTTACTTTTGAGGACTTCTAATAATAGTCTTTTTTGCTTTGTAGTATATGAAGCCATAATAGTCCTTCTTTCTTTTCTCTTATTATACGAAAATTTATATCAAGCGTTAAACATTATAATAAATGAAAGACAAAAATGAATGGAAAATTAGTCTTTTATAAGCGTTATACAATTTGCAAAAAACATAGATAACCACTATATTTTTCTTGCATTTATTTTTAATAATTGCTATTCTAACAATAGAGGTGAAAAGAAAATGGTCACAAAAGATTTAATCGATGATGTAGCTTCAAAAGCTCGTCTTTCTAAAAAAGAAGCTGAAGCAGCTATCAATGCTGTATTTGCCGGTATTACTGACGGACTTATCAACGATCCTGAACATAAGGTTCTTGTCTCTGGATTTGGAATTTTTGAAGTAAAAGAGACCAAAGCCAGAAAAGGCGTTAATCCTGCAACTCAAGAAGCGATTGAGATTCCCTCATCCAAGAGAGTTTCTTTCCGTGTCTCTAAGACACTCAAAGAAGCAGTTAAGTAATTTAAGTAAAATAAAAAAGAGCCATTTGGCTCTTTTTTAGTCTTGTTTTTATTTGTCTTCTAATTTCATTTGCTGCTCGTCATGTTTCTTTTGATACATATAAAGAGCAAATGAGATAGCAAATCCAACAATCAATAAGCCGATTCCTAAGGATAAATCAATAGGCATAGAAACAGCGTTTGGATAATTTGTACTTTTGTCTACTACACCAGCCCAAATCTGATAAACCTCATATACATCGCTGTTGAAGAAGATCGATACGATTGCTCCAGCAGACAAACCTACAATAGCGAAGAAAGTTGTTTTTCTAGATTTTTCAAATAATTTATTTAAAAATTTTGAAGTTAAGAATAACCCAACTAAGAATCCAACAATCAATGCTGCATATATTCCAAAGATTTTAGGATTTTGTTTCCAATACTCTAGATGGAATGAACCCATCAAAGCATTAAAGTACCCTATCATCATTAAGAAAGCTGAGGCTGATAGTCCAGGAACTACTTGAGTTATACTAACGACAAATCCTATGACTAAGAATACTATATACTCCCACCATTCTATTGTAGCAAAGGCGGTTCCATCATTTCCGTTTCCAGTCAATAGTGTCACACAGACTGATAACACGATAGGGATTAGGAATCCAATTATCAACAATGAGATTCTAAGAGGTGTTTTCTTCTCACCTTTTATTTCATCGTTGACAGCAGGGAAAGCACCTATCATCAAACCGGCAAACAAGCAAATGATAGCAAAAGGAATGTAATTCAATGCTGCTTGTACTCCAAAAAATCCACCGATGAATCCTATGATTGCTCCTATGACAACAGGGAGCAAATACAAGAAGCAATTCTTAAATTTTTTGAATAGATTCGATACGGCATTCAACAACTTGTCGTAAATTTTAAAGATAATTGTTATTGTGGCGCCGGATATTCCAGGAACAATAACAGCTAATCCAACAAAGAATCCAACCAAACAGTTTTTTAACCACTCCTTGGTATTTTTTGGAGGGACAATCTGAGTTTCAACTTCAGATGTCTGATCTTCTGGCTTTTTTTTATTTTCCATACAATTCATTGACCTCTTTTTTGAACAACAAAGTAGTTTATATAATTCTTATAAAGACTTTTCAACTATAATTAACTATATTCATTCATAACCAAGGAGGCATTTATGGAACTAAATTTTAAAGATTTGAACTGGAGATCCATATTTTTGAAGAGATATAAAGGACTTGGACTTACAGAAAGTGATGCCATGGTTATTTTGATGGCTGATGAAGTGATGCAGATGGATGGGGAAATACCAGTTACGGCTGACGCATTATCTCAGTATATGTCTTTATCCAAAGAAACTATTGATGATTGTTTATTGAGATTGATGGACAAGAAGTATGTCGCATATAGCCCTAAAGGAGATTTAACTTTACAGCCTCTTTTTAGTAAATTGTTCGATGATTTCAAAAAAGATATAGTCTTATCTTCTGACTCTCGTTCTCAAAAGAAAATTGATGATGCTTATGCCTTCTTCCAAAAAGAGATGGGAAGACCATTGACACCATTGGAAGTCGATAAGATAAATGGATGGTTAGGTGAAGGTGCTACTGTATCTATGATGCAGGAAGCATATGCAAATATTCAATCTAAGCAAAAAAGAGTTACTTTTCCTAGATTAGAAAAAGAAATTTTGCGCTTAGAAAAAGAAAAAGATATTAACAAAGAAGGCTATACTGCAAGGGATGATGCGCATAGATCTAATGAGTTACCTAAGATTATCTCTCACGATTGGTTGAACGATGACTAGACAAGAAAAAGCAGATCAGGTAAAGAATTTCTTAGATGATAGATTTGGTCTTGTCGATTGTTTTTTAAAGCATAAGACAGATCAGGAGTTTTTGATTGCAGTTATTCTTTCTGCTCAGTCTAACGACAAGTCAGTTAATAAAGTGACTCCGATATTATTTGATAAGTATAAAGACTTAGCTGCTTTATCTAAAGCCAACGTCGATGATGTCATCAGTATTATCAAACCGGTAGGATTAGCAAAAACCAAAGCTAGTCACATAATTGAAGCATCTAAAATTATTGTCGATAAATATGATGGTCAAATTCCAAAAGATAGAGAAGTTTTGATGACACTTCCAGGTGTTGGATTTAAAACATCGGGAGTGGTCTTAGGCGAGTTATATAATTTTCCTTATCTACCAGTGGATACACATGTAGAAAGAGTATCTAAGTTTTTAGGCCTTGTCGATAAAGATTTAAGACCAGAACAAATAGAATTAAAGTTAGAAAAGTTATTTAAAAATAGCTGTCTAATCAATACTCATAGACAGTTGATAATGTTAGGTAGAACGATATTGACAGCTAAGAATCCAAAATTAGATGAACTACCTTTCTCTTGGATTAAGAAGAGTTAGAGTTTTGGATTATCAGGATCTAATTGAGAATTAAAATAAGCTTTATCTATAGCATCCAATATATAAAGTCTAGGTGTAAAACCTTGTTTGATTAGAATTCCGTTTTCTATAAAGAAATCTCTTTTAAATCCTTGATGGGATTTTTCTTTTAATATTCTATCTACTATGAAATGCGCATCTAACAAATAAACTTCGTTTCTTTGAGTGAATGATACGACAAAAAAGCCTATTCCACCTAGTTTTAAGACTAAATCTAGATGAGTCACTTGTTGAGGTCTTATGTTTTGAAAGTGAAGAGTGTCTTCCTTAGTCTCTTTGCATTCGAAATCGATGTATTTAGATCGATAAACTCCAACAAAATCAGTTGTTGATTTTTGATCAAAATGAGCCTCGATAATCTTGTTTGGATTAGACTTGTCAACTTTATATACTCTAATAGGAGTTGGTCTTTTATAAATAGAAGCTATTCCAAGATTTCTATAATAGTCACAGGATTTGATTACATCGTTTTCCAAATGCATTCCCATGTTGGCTCTATCGGCTAGACCATTTCTTTTTCTTTTGATGATTCCTTCTTTTTTCTCATCTTTTATAACTTCTTCATAAGTCTTTCCGTTAGGATATTTGATCGTCATGATAAGTAATCCTCAATGGCTTTGTTGAAGTCTTTAGAAGATACATCTTTTCCATTACACAAATCATCTATAAATGGCTTGGATATAATGAAGAAATCTTTTGAAGTTAGAAGATTCTTTTTGAATTCGCGTAATGTTATATCAGGTCTTTTTATCACTTGAATGAATAGATTCATTAAATTTTCAGCATCATACAAAGGATCGTGTGCGTGCTGTAAATTCTTGGCTTCATAAATTTCTAGAAGCTTAGGTTGAGAGAATGTCATATGTCTTTCGTCATGAACGAATCTAGAGACGAATGCCTGCATGTCGAACCAGTTTCTTTTTATATGGTCATAAAAGTCTTGACATAATTGATCGTTGGCTCTTACCTTGGATTGATAGAGCATATTTAAGTCTTGGTTTCCGAAAGTAATATATACTTTCTTTCCAGTGCATTTAGTGAATGTCATAAGCTCGACTAAAGCTTTATGGAAGGTGATACCTTCTGTCTTCAATCTTTCGTCAGTTATACCGGTCAGAACAGTGACAACACCACCTACAGGATTTTGAGGTTTTATCAATCTCTTGAAAACCTGAATCTTTTTTCCTGGCAAAGGTAATAAATCGGGTCCACAAAAATACTTACATGCTCCAA